>MDSV01066090.1_pt1 | contig 70066 bp, 82 predicted proteins | sample 810851 | NCBI WGS metagenome assembly MDSV01 (sample SAMN05326640, study PRJNA326480) | marine metagenome | isolation source: seawater | place: Atlantic Ocean: North East | collected 2012
ATCACTGTTAGATTACTTTTAATCTGATTGATATTCAAACTCACTAATAAAAGCTTTTGTATGTATTAGATTCTTTCTGATAATCTAATAAAAAATGAAAAAAGAAATTAAACATTTTAGCGTCACTGACTCCATCGAATCAGTGCTCCAAGCGCTTGACGAAGATGCAGGAGTAATCATTGATAATGTAATGACAGATGATCAGCTCAAGAATATGCAAAAAGAGCTCAAGCCCTATTTAAAACAGGCACAAAATGGACAAGATAACTTTACAGGCTTTAAAACTCAGAGAGTCGGCGCATTAATAGCAAGGTCTGAGACCTCTAGAGATCTTGCGATTCATTCGATGATTAATCAAATGGCTGAGTTGTTTCTAAAAGATCATTGCGACAATTTTCAACTGCATTTCACCTCTGCTATTAACATTGGTCCTGGAGAAACGCCACAGATTTTACATAGAGATCGAGGGGTGTGGGGCGGATATGTCCCAAGAAAAATTGAGACTCAGTTTAGTGCAATATGGGCAATTACAGATTTTACTTTTGAAAATGGTGCGACACAAATTGTTCCAGGTTCCCATAAATGGGATAAAGACAGGGAGCCTAAACCTGACGAAATTGCTTATGCCGAAATGAAAGCTAAGTCTGTACTAATTTATACAGGCTCAGTTTTGCATGGAGGGGGAGAAAATAATTCAAAAGAATCAAGACTGGGAGTGTTTTTACATTATGCTCCGAGCTGGCTCAGACAAGAAGAAAATCAATACCTCTCATGTCCTCCAGAAATAGCCAAAGATTTTTCACCTGAGTTAAGAAAGCTTATTGGTTATTCAAAAGGTGGGTATGTGCTTGGGTTTTATACAGACCCAAAAGACGAAACAGGTGAGCTTGAGTCCGTCTCTCCCTCAAGGCTGTTTAATGATCAAAGAGATGAGTACTCAAGAATTGAAAGTGCGAGTGAATTGGTAAAAGAGTCCTTAAAAAAAGGGATATAGTTTTTATTCACTAAATGAAAACACTTTATCCAGATATTTCTCCTTTTAATTCTGATTTCCTTATCCAGGGCTCTCATAAAATTTATTTTGAGGAATCAGGAAACCCAGATGGTAAACCCGTAGTTTTTTTGCATGGAGGACCAGGGGGTGGCGGAGATAAAAATGTCAGACGTTTTTTTAATCCTGAGGTTTACCGAATTGTTAACTTTGATCAACGAGGATGCGGACGCAGTAAGCCACATGGACTGCTTGAAGAAAATACAACTTGGCACTTAGTTGAGGATATTGAAGCCATTCGTGAAAAATTAAATATAGATAGTTGGATGGTTTTTGGTGGTTCATGGGGAAGCACATTAGCCTTGACTTATGCTCAAACCCACCCTGAAAGGGTCACTGAAATGATATTAAGAGGGATTTTTCTCTTAAGAAAGAAAGAGCTTGATTGGTTTTATCAAGAGGGTGCGAGCAAAATTTTTCCAGATAGCTGGAAAGCATTTATAAAAGTTATTGAGCCAAATAAAAGACATAACCTCATGAACGCTTATCATGAGATCTTTAAAGGTTCTGATAAACAGAAGAAGGAAAAAGCAGCTGTTGCCTGGTCGCAATGGGAGGCTGCGACCAGTAGCATCATAATCAATAAAGCTAGGATAGAAGGTTTTTCAAATATTGATTTTGCGATTGCATTTGCAACTATAGAAAATCATTATTTTATTAACGGTGGTTTTTTTGAAAATGAAAATCAGCTTATTAATAATATAGACTTAATAAGGTCTATCCCATCAGTAATTGTTCAAGGCAGGTATGACGTTGTTTGTCCTATGGATACTGCCTGGGAACTTCATCAAGCATGGCCTGAAGCTGAATTTATTGTTGCTGATAACTCTGGACACAGCGCATTTGAAAAAGAAATTACTCACCATTTACTTAATGCAACCGATACGTTTGCTAGCGAATAAAAATCTTTCCTTTCAAATAAAGCACTGCTCTTCCGCCAATCAAGACCCTCTCATTTTCAATGATGCAAGTTAGCTCACCTCCTCGATCAGATAATTGAGCAGCAAGAAGCTTTTTCTTGTTAAGTTTTTTTGCCCAGTAAGGCGCGGTAACACAATGAGCTGAGCCAGTAACTGGATCCTCATTCACGCCTGTCTGAGGAAAAAAACATCTTGAAACGAAATCATAAGTTGATGATTGTGCGGTTACTATCAGGCCCATCACGTCAAGCTTAGCAACAGCAGTAAAGTTTGGTTTTAACCCTTTGACTATTTTCTCATTATCCACCACGACCATTAATTTTGTCTCTCCCACCAAACATTCATTCACTTCTGCTCTTATTGCCTTTGAAATTTCTTCAGATAAATTAGTTGGGGTCGCAATATCTGCAGGAAAATCGAGAAAAATTTTATCATCAGTTTTTTTTGCAATTAAAGCTCCGTGCTCCAAACAATTAAACTCAATTACCTCATCAACAATTTGAGGATAGTATTCAAACAATACCTTTGCAGATGCAAGGGTTGCATGCCCACATAAATCAACTTCAATGGTTGGAGTGAACCATCTAATCTCAAATGGAGTCTTAGAAATATCTATAAATGCGGTTTCAGATAAATTATTTTCAAATGCGATTTCTTGCATCAACTCAGCCGAGATGTTTTTTTCTAAAATAACAACTGCAGCAGGGTTTCCTTTAAACTGAGAGTTAGTAAATGCGTCAACTTGAAAAATTGGTAACTCCATTCATTAACTTTAAACCTTGATATGTTGGAGAACAATAACTCCGGGTATTATTTAGAATTGAGATTTAAAAGGTTTGATTAATTAAAATAATTTTATGAAAGAATTAGTTTTAGTGATTGGTGGCTCGGACTCCTCCGGTGGAGCAGGTATACAAGCAGATATTAAAACAATTACCGCACAAGGTGCTTATGCCTCGAGCGTCATTACATCAATCACTTCGCAGAATACACTCGGTGTCCAAGATATTTTTGATCTTCCAAAAAATGTTATTTCATCCCAAATTGATTCAGTGATCTCAGATCTTGATATCGAAGTCATTAAAATTGGAATGATGAATAATATTGATGTAATTGAATATATCCAAAAAACATTTGTAAATAAAAAACTAGTAATAGATCCTGTGATGGTTTCTACTTCAGGTGACATTCTTGTTTCTGAGAAAGTGATGAATTCTATAAAAAATTCATTGTTTACTAATGCAGAAATTATCACTCCAAACATCCCAGAAGCAGAGATATTATCCAATTCAAAAATTGATAGTGTAGAAAGTCAATTGAGTGCAGCAAGAGCGCTTCTTGAGTATGGCCCGAAATACGTATTATTAAAGGGTGGTCATAAAAATGATAATTTAATAACTGATGTCTTAATATCTAAAACTGATGAAAAAATCTTTCAGCACGAAAGAGTTGATACTGAAAATAATCATGGCACAGGCTGCACACTTGCAAGCTCTATTGCAGCAAAAATAGCACAAAACAAAAATATGAAAGTTGCTGTTGAGGAATCAATAAATTATGTGGTTCAACTACTAGAAGTATCACCAAAAGTCGGATCAGGTAATGGGCCCTTAGTTCATTGTATTAAACTGACCTAACTCTTCTTTTTTGTACCTCTAACAAAACGCATTCTGATTGAATAAACTCTTATTAAAGCTACAAATGTAATTATTAGCTGAGTAAAAATTGAAATCATAATGGTGTTTCGCCAATCCCAAATATCTATGGTGAGCCACAAAAGAAATGTTTGAAGGGGAAAATTAATTACCAACCCCATTAAAACAACAATAATGCTTTCTCTAAAGGCAGTTTTTTCTGTTTGATTCATGCTTTTTTAAGGAAGCAAATTGTAATTTAATTCCTTCATTAAGTCTTTGTCTAAATAACGATTGATAACTTCGATTTCTTCACGCGAAAGATTAGGTATGGTTAATGACTCTGTAACACTTTTATCACTGCTTTGTCCCCTACCATTTAAATATCTATCCATCGGAATGAAATTACCATTAAATTCTATTTTTGAAGATATCTTATTGAAGTAGCTTTGCTGATCATTATGAAAATCCTCTACTTTTACTAGCATGCTTATTGGCACCTTATTTATCATTTCTAAGTAACTCGAGTTTTTTTGGTTCCACAGCATGATTAAATTTTCATAATCCTCAATTTGAAATTGAACAAATTCAAAAAAGTTGAGTTCAGTAATTTTTGGGTAATGATAATAATATGGATCACGATGCATTGCCTTTAACCAACTGTATGGATTTCTAAATGTGAAGAGAAAAATAGTTTCTTGCGTAGCAAATTTTTGAATTTCAGTCTCATTGGGGGCAAGTCGATGTTTCCAACCTAAATAATCATAATATAAAAATTTAATATTAAAGTTTTCAATAATAAATGAGCTTAGGGCATTGGTGCCGGTATGTCTTTCTCCGAAAATTTTAAAACTTTGGACTATCAATCTTCTAATTTAACAGCTGTTCCGTAAGCAATAACCTCTGATGCGCCTGGAGTTATGGTAGAGGTTTGAAATCTAAAATTAACCACTGCATTTGCTCCCATAGAAGTTGCTGTCTCAATCATTCTTGATAGAGCCTCATCTCGAGCGCCTTCAAGCAAGCGTGAATAACTGATTAACTCTCCCCCAACGAGATTCTTAAGATTGGCCAAGATATCACTGCCAACATTTCTAGCTCTTACAGTGCTGCCAGTCACAATGCCCAAATATTCTTTTATATTTTGATTTTCAAGATTTGGTGTGCTTACAATTAACATAATGATCTATTTTTTGAACTCATGATAAATGAAACGCACATAGAAACAAAGTTCGCTATTGGTGAACTTGTCCAACACAAGTTCTTAGCATTTAGAGGAGTGATCTTTGATATTGATCCATCATTCAATAATACAGAAGAATGGTATCTTGCTATTCCAAAAGATTTCAGGCCAAGAAAAGATCAACCTTTTTATCATCTACTAGCTGATAATGGAAACATGTTTTATAACGCTTACGTTTCCGAGCAAAACCTTGTTGTTGAACAATCACCAAAACAGGTCAATCATCCTGATATCAGTTTTTATTTTGCAGAGTTTGATGGAAAGAGATATCAACTCAACAAGCAAAGGGTCAATTAACTATTTTTCTAAGCAGGCTATTTTCACGGCCAGGACAAAAACATCAATTGCGTCCTCCAATTGTTCTATGGAAATAAATGTTGGTGCTAATCTAATATTTGAATCATCAGGATCATGCATGCCTGGATAGGTTGAGCCAGCAGGGGTGAGAGATACCCCTAAGTCCTTACAAATACTAATTATCTTTTTTGCTTTACCTTTAGGAGCATTAAAGGAAATAAAATATCCTCCAGTAGGAATGGAAAAGCTTCCGCATTCATCACTTAAAGATTTGAGTTTATCAATTACTAAATCGAACTTTGGCTTAACAAGTTTTGCATGTTCTTGCATATGCTTTTTAACATCGTCTACGGATTTAAAAAATAATGCATGACGCATTTGATTGACCTTATCAGGAGCAACAATCATTGATCCTCTTTGATGATTGACTAGATCAAATAGCTCTTTGCCAGCTGCAAAGAAAGAAATACCCCCTGCCCCAAAGGTTACTTTTGAAAATGAGCTGATAACAATTGCTTGATTAGCCATCTCTGCCTCCTCAATTAATTTCCAAGTTGCAGATTGATGTGTGGTTTTATCAAAATCATGAAGTAAATACGCGTGGTCAAAGATGCAAACCAGTTCTGTGGAGTAATTTTTAAACATTTCAAGTGTGTTGATGAGATTCTCATCAGAATAAACATCACCGGATGGGTTTGAATGTCTAGGCACAATGATTGCTCCCATTACATTATCCGTTTTTTCTAAAACTTCCTTAAGAGCATTCAGATCAATGCCCTTTCCAGTTAATGGGACAGTAATAATTTCAATTCCTAATTCTTCGAGCATCCTAAAATGCCTATCAAACCCTGGAACTGGACAAATAAATTTAGGATTTGATACATCCTTCAATGGCTTTTCTAGGCCTTTTAGGTGAAGTGCCAAGCAGGTTTGATAAGTCACAAGCAAGCTTGATTGTTCTACTACTGCGGTCAGTTCAATAGGTGATGACAATAGTTCTGAGGCAAGCTTTCTTGCTGATCGGATCCCTAATGGCTCACCGTAATTTCTTAAATCTACTCCATTGTCATCATGAGAAGGAACATTGATTGAAAGTAATTCATTGGACAAATCAAGCTGATCAGCGCCTGGTTTCCCTCTCGTTAAATCAATATTCAATGATTTTGATTTTAATAATTCAAATTTAGATTGAAGATGTTCATCCATAGTATGATAGAAATCAATTGCGTTCATATTAAAACAATTTTGTTATGGAGAATATAACTTTAGTATTAATAATGGTTTTTATGGTTCTATCTATAGGGCTTTTAATAATCTTTTACTTTAAGAATCAGAAAACAGAGAATATTGAAAATGCATTCAAGGTAATTGCCTCGCAAGTCTTAGAAGAGAAAAACTCCTCTCTTACCAAAGAAAATATTGAAAGAGTAAATGTAGTTCTTGAGCCATTCAAAGATCAAATAAAAGAACTTAATAACCAAATTAGCGATTTAAAAAAAGAACAGGCTGTCGCAAAGGAATCTTTTAAAAATGAGGTCTCAAAAGTGATTGAGCAAACATCAAAGATCAGTATTGATGCAGAAAACCTAACAACTGCATTGAAGGGTGATTCCAAAAAACAAGGCAGTTGGGGGGAAATGGTTCTCGAGAAAACGTTAGAAGAGTCAGGTCTAAGGCTTGGAAAAGATTATCAACTGCAACAAAGTTTTAGGAATACGAAAGGGGAACTTCTAATACCTGATGCTGTGATTTATTTGCCAGGTGATAGAAATATTATTATTGATTCAAAAGTTAGCTTGAAGAGCTATAAGGCATATATTGATTCGGATGATGAAACAAAGAAAGATGAAGCGCTTAAAAATCACATTACATCTTTAAAGGACCACATAAAAAATCTTAATTCAAAAGGCTACAACCATAATGAAAAACTAAATCCGCCTGATTACATACTAATCTTTGTACCTTTAGAGTCTGCCCTATCACTTGCTCTTACAAGTGATTGGGACCTTCAAAGACTAGCAATGCAGAATCAAATTGCTTTTGTAACACCAACAAACCTGATAGCAATTTTAAGAATGGCTGAGAGCCTATGGAAATTAGATGCACAAAATGAGAATGCATCTAATATTGCTAAAAGAGCTGGACATCTCATCGATAAATTTTCAGGCTTAAATGATGACTTAGTAAATATTGGTAAATACTTAAATTTGGCAGGCAAGGCATTTGATGCCGCTGATAACAAACTCTCAAGCGGCAAAGGAAACCTCTTCGATCAGATTAAAGAACTTGAAGCTCTTGGAGCAAAATCAAAGAAACTTATTTCAAAGAAATAAAGATGGAGCATTTAAAACCATGGTTTCAAATCGCATTACCAGTAGTTATTGTAATAAATATTTTCTTTCTTAGCTTTATTGCGCTAATTGCTTTTGCAGAATCTAGTCTGACTTTAGAACATCAGAGAATAATAAGTGTGAGTATCAATACGATAACTTTAGGTCTCTTCACTTCATTCTTATCAATTTTATTTGGTACTTTTTTTGCAGTGCTAACAACATATTATGATTTTCCTCTAAAAAAAATAATATCGATCGCACTTGTTCTTCCGATTGCATTTCCGCTCTATGTATATGCATTCATATTTGTAGGAGGTCTTGAATACAGCGGGGGTATTGCAACATGGATGAGATCTTTTGATATAGAAATAGGGTCGCCTAGAAATATATTATGTGGCGCGATTATTTTTAGTTTGTGTGTTTATCCATATATCTACTTATTTACAAAATCTAGGTTAAGCAATATTTCTTTTAGTATTTTTCTAGCATCAAAGTCATTAGGCAATTCAAATGTAAAGACAATATTTAAAGTCATATTGCCTTTAGTTAAGCCAGCAATAATTGCTGGTGCAATTCTAGCTTTTTTCGAGGTAATCGCTGATTTTGGAGGGGTTATAGTTTTACAAATTCAAACCTTAACTACCGAGATCTACTCCACTTGGTATGGTTTGCAAGATTTTATTGGTGGTGCGAGATTAAGTATTGTTTTGTTTGTAATTGCGATGGTTGTCTTAATCCTTGAGAAAGTTTTGCAAAATCAAAAATCGCTCTCATTAAATTCTGCTGACAAGATTATTCCGATCAAAAGCAAGTATGCGATTTTCCAAACCGTACTATCAATTGTTTTCTTATTAATTGCCTTGGTTGGTCCTTTGGTGCAGCTTCTGGCTTGGATCGATATATCTAATTTTCTGTTATCACTAAGAACTGCATATTTAATAAATTCTTTAGTATTGGGAGTGATTTGTGCTCTTATAATTCTGATCGTTGGTTTACTAATTTCAATGGGATATAAGTTAGCGGCATCCACTTCATTAATTTTTCAATTTAGTCTTATTGGCTATGCAGTTCCTGGCACAGTTATTGCGGTTGGCTTGATGTTAATAGTTGATTCATTCTTTGGAATGGGCATTACTCTATTTGGCATCACAGGCTTAATTGTCTGCTTGGTAATTCGTTTTTTACCGATTGGATATAGGTACTTTTCTACAGCACTAGATCAAATACCTAAAAATAATACTCATGTACTCGCATTGCATAACTTAAAACCTTGGCCAGCATTTAAAAGTAGTTATTTAGGCTTTCTAAAAAAGCCTTTTGTGTTTGGATTCTTATTCATAACAATTGAGTGCATGAAGGAGCAGCCTGCAACCATCTTATTACGGCCTTCAGGATTTGAAACATTATCAACACAGGTTTACAACTTCACTACTGAGGGTCAGTGGGAGTTAGCTGCAAATCCAAGTCTAGTCCTTGTAATTATTAGCACCCTACTTGCTATAATTTTAGTAACAGAATCAAAGCAAAATAAATAAATGAAAAAAACATTTTTATATGAGGATCACGTTTCTCATGATGCCAAGATGGTTGATTTTTCCGGTTGGAGCATGCCCATCAACTATGGTTCACAAATTGATGAGCATCACCAAGTAAGAAATGATGTTGGTATCTTTGATGTTTCGCATATGAGTATTTTTAAGATCTCAGGTCAAAACGCAGAAGGCTATTTAAGATATATTTTTTCCAATGATGTAAAAAAAATAAGTAGCAAAAATAAGGCCTTGTATGGTTTGTTGCTAAATGAAAATGCTGGAATTATTGATGATCTAATTGTTTATTGTTTGGAAGGTGATTTCTTGATTGTTTCTAATTGTGCTACAAAAGAAAAAAATGAGGCCTGGTATCAAAGACATGCAAGTGAATTTGATGTCTCCGTGGAGTACATCGATAACCAAGGTATCTTGGCTGTTCAGGGTCCTAATTCAATAAAAGTAATTAAAAAAATATTTGGGGGAGAAGCATCATCTTTAAACACAAATGAATGTGTAAAAGTTGATGGAGTGATGATTGCGAAAACAGGCTATACAGGCGAAGAAGGTTTTGAGGTGATATGCGAAAATAAATATCTTCGAAAGATTTGGAATTCCATAATAGCAAGCGGAGCCAAACCAATAGGACTAGCTGCGAGAGATACATTGAGACTGGAAGCTGGATTTTGTTTATACGGATCAGATATGGATGAGTCGGTTAATCCACATGCCTGTGGCCTGAGTTGGACAGTGGATCTGAATGATAAGTACAGAGAGTTTATAGGTAAGCAAGCTTTTTTAAATATAAATGAGAAAGATGAACAGAAAATGATTGGGATTCTTCTCAAAGACAAAGGTATTCTAAGGCCAGGATATGAAATTACTCACAGAGATGGGAAGGGAATAGTTTTATCTGGGACCTTTTCTCCAACGCTTAAAAAAAGTATTGGTCTTGCAAGGTTTGATCGAACAGCTGAACAAAGTGGACTAGTAAAAATAAGAAATAAAGAGCTTGAAATTGAATTTGTTTCACCTAGATTCCTAAAAAAAATATAAAATAGGTTATGAGTGAAATTCCAGGTGATTTGAAATTTCTTTCTTCGCACGAATGGGCGAGACTTGAAGATGATGGCACTATTACTGTGGGTATCAGTGATCATGCTCAAGATTTATTAGGAGACATAGTTTTCATAGAGCTTCCTGAGGTTGGCAAAGAAGTTGAGGCTGAGGGAGATGCTGCAATAGTGGAGTCTGTAAAAGCAGCATCAGATGTCTATACGCCCATCAGTGGAGAAATTATTGAAGTGAATTCTGCTCTGGAGGAACAGCCTGAAACGGTCAATGGTTCTCCGTATGATGATGGTTGGTTTTTTAAAGTGAAGCCTATCAATGTAGATGAGATGAGTAATCTGCTAAGCCCAGAAGAATACTCAGAAGTTTGTGAAGACTAAAACATCCTAAATTTGTATGAAAAAAAACCTTAAAGCTGAAAACAGCTCTAATGACAATTACTTAACTAATGTTAAAGAAACCTTATGTGGTTTTGCTGCAAGACACATTGGTTTAAGTGCTGATGATATCAACCATATGCTTGATACTTTGGGTTATAAAGATATAGATTCCTTTACTGAGGCAGTTGTTCCCAAGAATATTCTTAATAATGATTTGCCCGATATAGGCGAGCCCTTATCGGAACAAAGTGCTCTTAAGAAACTTAAAGAAATTGCTAAAAAGAATATTGTGGTGAAATCAATGGTTGGTCAAGGCTATTACTCTGGATATATGCCAAATGTCATCAGTCGAAACGTATTTGAAAATCCAGGCTGGTATACATCCTATACTCCTTATCAAGCTGAAATTTCTCAGGGGCGATTGGAAGCACTAATCAACTTTCAAACAATGGTTGCTGATTTAACAAACCTTGATATTGCTAATGCCTCTTTGTTGGATGAGCCAACTGCTGCAGCTGAAGCCATGACACTAGCTCATAGGTCTTCAAAATCCAAAAGCGATACTTTTCTTGTCGATAAGAATTGTTTTCCACAAACCATTTCAATAGTTAAGGCAAGGGCAAAACCTTTAGGCATTAATGTTGAAGTTGTTGATTTAAAGGAATTGAATGACAAAGAAGCCTTTGGTTCATTGTTCCAGTATCCAGGAAATGATGGCTCGATTGAGATTTCAGCAGAATTGTTAGCGCCTCTAAAAGATAAAGACATAATCACTATAGCTGCGACAGACTTGCTAGCTCTGACTTTGATCAAGGCACCCGGGGACCTAGGATTTGATATTGCTATTGGCAACTCTCAGAGATTTGGCGTTCCACTAGGTTTTGGTGGGCCTCATGCTGCATTTATGGCAGCAAATGAAAAGTTTAAAAGGTCATTGCCGGGCAGGTTGATTGGAGCATCAGTCGATAAACTTGGAAATACATCTTATCGGCTTTCATTGCAGACTAGAGAGCAACATATCCGAAGGGAAAAAGCTACATCAAACATCTGCACCGCACAGGCGCTGCTTGCAATTATTGCAGGCTTCTATGCCGTTTATCATGGTCCTAAAGGTTTAAAGAGTATTGCGCTTTCGATAAATAAGAAAACAGAAAGTTTAGCTAATTTCTTAATTGAAAGTGGTTATGAAATCTTATCTTCCACTTTCTTCGATACCCTAGTAATTAATACTAAAGACAAAACAGACGAGATTATTGATGCCGCGGAATCGTCTGGCTACGGCTTCAGAAAATTTGATAATAATTATGTTGCTCTATCTATTGATGAGACCACCGAAGAAGAAGATTTAATAATAATTAGAGAGATATTCAAAAATGAAAAGCAGACAAAAATTAAATCAAAGTTAAATTCAATACCTGCTTACATAAAAAGAGAATCTGATTACTTAACCCATCCTGTATTTAATACTTATTTTACTGAAACTGAATTACTGAGATACATTAGGAAGTTAAGTGATAAAGATATAGCTCTTGATAGAGCTATGATCCCTCTTGGATCATGCACAATGAAATTAAATGCAACCTCTGAAATGATTCCGGTGGGCTGGGAAGAATTCTCATCCATTCATCCCTATGCTCCCAAGCATCAAGTTAAAGGCTATCTTCAATTAATAGGTGATCTAGAAGAAATGCTAGAAAAAATTACCGGCTACAGTGCGATTTCGTTACAACCCAATGCAGGCTCTCAAGGAGAATATGCTGGCTTGCTTGCAATTGATGCTTTTCATAAAAGCAATGGTCAACGCAATAGAAAAGTCTGCCTAATACCAGAATCTGCACACGGCACTAATCCTGCTTCTGCTCAAATGGCAGGCATGAAAGTTGTGCCTGTTAAATGTGATAAATCTGGCAACATTGATCTAGATGACCTTAAAGACAAAGCAAATAATAATTCAGAAGAACTTGCTGGAATTATGATTACTTATCCCTCTACACATGGAGTTTTTGAAGAAACCGTCACAGAAGTCTGTAATGTTATTCATTCACATGGTGGCAAGGTATACATAGATGGAGCTAACCTAAATGCAATGGTATCTCTTTGCAAACCTGGTTTATTTGGAGGGGATGTTTCTCACTTAAATCTTCATAAAACTTTTTGTATACCACATGGCGGAGGTGGTCCTGGAGTTGGGCCTATTGGTGTAGTAGAAGAATTATCAGGCTACCTGCCCTCTGATCCTCTTAGATATTCAGATGAAAATACTGCTGGTCCAATTTCAGCTTCTAATTTTGGAAGTGCTTCAATTCTCCCAATCAGCTGGATGTATATTCAGATGATGGGCTCACAGGCTTTACGATTGGCTACACAAGCAGCGATCCTGAGTGCTAATTATATTGCCCATAATTTAAAGGAACATTACGCCATTCTTTACACCGGTCAAAATGACATGATTGCCCATGAATGCATTATTGATATTAGGCTTTTAAAAGAGAGTATTGGGATTGAAGTCGATGATATCGCAAAACGGCTTGTAGACTTTGGTTTTCATGCGCCGACAATGTCATTCCCAGTTCCTGGAACCCTAATGATAGAACCTACAGAGAGTGAATCATTAAAAGAGATAGATAGGTTTTGTGACGCAATGATTGAAATCAGAAATGAAATAAGTGAGGTTGAGAATGGAGATTACCCTTTAGACGATAATGTTCTTAAACATGCCCCACATTCAGCCGAGGAAGTTACCAGTGATAATTGGGAGCATTCCTACTCAAGAGAGAAAGCTGTCTATCCGCTGAAGTATCTCAAAAAATCAAAGTATTGGGTGCCCGTTTCCAGAATTGATAATGTTCATGGTGACAGAAATCTTATGTGCTCTTGTCCTTCAATCAAAGATTTTGAGTAATTCTAAATTCTGGGTAAGTCTAATATCTTCCAGCCTCTTGTGATTGATATTTTTTCTAATTTTGGATCGGGATTTACTGCTATAGGATTATTAACTTTTTCTAGCAAAGGAAGATCATTAATTGAATCACTGTAAAAGGTTGCAAGCTCTAGATTAAAACCCTTAATCTTTGCCCACTCGGTCACAAGTTTTAGTTTGCCCTCCCCTAAAGCTGCGGGTGGTAAATATTTCCCAGTACACTTATTATCAATAAATTCTACTTTTGTGCCCAAGCAATCAGCTACCTCTAATCTTTTAGCTATAGGTTTCACGATAAGTTCATTGGTAGCACTTGCTATAAGAATCTTACAACCATCATCTTGATGATCATGAATAATCTTCAAAGCATATATATTGATCATTGGCTCAATGACTTCTTTTACAAATTCATTGGTAAGCTCGCCAATTTCAATATGACTCTTCCCAATAAATGATTTAAGAGCAAATTTAGTGTATTTATCAAAATCTAGCTTCCCTATTTTATAGTCGTCCATAAAAGCTTGATTGTTATCAAGAGCTGAATCGTCAAGGATTGATTTTGCAACTAAAAAATTGATCATGGAATAATCTGAATCACCATTTAGAATGGTATTATCAAGATCAAATATTACTAATTTCTCTTCGCTCATTTATAAATTGAAAACTACAAGATACAGAAAAAATGTTGGCCTAATAATTATAAATGATCAAGGGAAAGTCCTGCTATGCAGAAGAAAAAAAAGCAATTCATGGCAATTTCCTCAAGGCGGCATTGATCAAGGTGAAACCCCCAAAAGAGCTGCTTACAGGGAGCTATACGAAGAGGTAAATATTAAAAGAAATGAAATAAAATTTATAGGTTCAACAAATTTCTGGGCAACATACGAACTTCCTGAGGAATATAAAAAAAATAAAAAAAATCTTAGAGGTTTTTTCGGTCAAAAACAAAAATGGTATTTGTTTAAATTACATAAAGTTGCCGATATACATTTTAATAATGATGATGATCAGGAGTTTGATAGGTATGAATGGGTTAGTTTTTGGTATCCTCTTAAAAAGATTATATTTTTTAAAAAGGATGTGTATAAAAAAGTTTTAAGATTTTTTTCTAATCATTACTCTGGGCTCAATGTTGATTGAAATATTTCTGCTAATTGGTGTTGGGGTTATAGCCGGTTTGATCGCTGGGCTTCTTGGAGTTGGTGGAGGAACGATTATCGTTCCAGCATTAATTTTTCTTTTTGAATTTACCAATACAAACACCGATCAAATGGTTCAAATGTCAGTTGCTACATCAATGGCATGTATTGTGATTACAAGCATCTCTTCAACTTATGCACATCATCAAAAAGATGGTGTTTTGTGGAGCCTAGTTAAATCAATAGGTTTAGGCATACCCTTGGGAGCTATGTTTGGTGTGGTATTAGTTAACATAATTTCGGGATTTTTTTTAAAGATTTTAATTGTGATTTTTATGATTTATATCGGCATCAATATGTTCTCAAGCAAAATTAAGGTGAATAAAAATGTTACGCATCAAAATACAAATCATTTTTTTCCTGGTTCAATGATTGGCTTTCTGTCTATTCCTTTAGGAATTGGAGGAGGAACTTTTACCGTCCCATATCTAAGATCACTTGGGCATGACATTAGAAAATCAATCGGTACCTCCGCAGCTTGTGGAATTGTGATAGCACTAACTGCAACAATTTTCTTTAGCATGCCAATACAATTAGCTTCGCTACAGCTCAATGAAAATCTCATATATTGGCCTGGAGTATTTTGGATTAGCTTCAGCAGCATTATCTTTTCAAGATTAGGTGCTAGACTTACCTATCTAATCAAAGAAGATCTCTTAAAAAGAATATTTGGTGTCTTCGTTTTTTTCGTAGCATTTTTTTTAGTTATTTAAATGATTGAACTTCCAGAATTTTTTAATAATCCGAGCATTATTGAAATAGGTAATTTTAGAATACAGTACTATGCATTAACATGGATTCTTTCAGCGATATTAATTTTTCAGCATTTAAAACGAAGTGAAATCTTAGCAGCTGAGGGGCTTTCCCATGAACAAATTAACGACATGGTTTTTATATGGGGTCTCTTCTTTGGGGCGATGTTTGGCGGTCGTGTGGGTTATATGATTTTTTATGGAACTGAACAACTAATATCAAATCCTCTAAGTCTATTTTATGTATGGCAGGGGGGGCTTAGCTTTCACGGCGGATTACTGGGTGTCATAACTAGCATGTTTTTATTTTCTGTTAAGAAAAAAATAAGCTTTTTATCAATCATGGATGCAGTGGCTCTTAGCATGCCTATTGGCCTTGGTCTTGTGAGATTAGGAAACTTCTTAAACGGAGAATTATTTGGTAAACCAACAAGTGGATCATGGGGCTTTATATTTCCTACAGACCCATATGGGTATCCAAGACATCCTTCACAAATCTATGAACTTATTCTGGAAGGGTTTATTTTGTTCTATGTTTTATATTTAATCAGTAAATTGAAGCCTAAACCAGGTGTAATTGCGTCATCACTGCTTATTTTCTATGGATTATTTAGGTTCTCGGTAGAGTTTTTTAGAGAGCCTGATGCTCATTTAGGTTACCTCACATTTAACTTAAGTATGGGTCAAATTTTATCCTTGCCAATGATAATTATTGGGATAATATTGGTACTCTTCTTTTCAAATAAATATGCAAAACTATCTTGAGCTTTTAAAAGAAATTCTAGATTCAGGCGAAGAAAAATCTGATAGGACTGGCGTTGGAACAATTGGCTTATTTGGTAAGCAACTCAGATTTAATTTGCAAGATGGCTTTCCTGCTGTAACAACCAAGAAACTTGCTTGGAAGGGGGTTGTATCAGAATTACTTTGGTTTTTAGAGGGTTCTGATGATGAACGTAGACTCGCTGAAATAAGATTTAATGACTCGAGGGAAAACCTAACCGATCAAAGCAAATTTTTTACAATCTGGACTGATAATGCTGATAGTCAAGGTGCCTCGCTTGGATACACCAATTCTGAAACTGAAAAAAGACTTGGGCCGATCTATGGTGTTCAATGGAGAAATTGGGGAAATAAAGATCAAATAAAAGAGCTAATTAAAAACCTTAAACATAATCCACATAGTCGAAGGCACATTCTTAGCGCATGGAATGTTGGCGAGATAGATAAGATGGCTCTTCCTCCATGTCATGTGATGTCTCAATTTTATGTCAGTAATAAGTCTGAGCTTTCATGTCATATGTATCAAAGAAGTGCGGACATGTTTTTAGGTGTGCCCTTTAATATTGCTAGCTATGCTCTACTCACACATATCCTTGCAAGCATTCTTGAATTAAAGGTTGGAGATTTTGTTCATTCCTTTGGAGACTGTCATATATATATGAACTGCGTTAAACAGGTAAACGAGCAAATTGCCAGAGAGCCTAGAACACTTCCTCAACTTAAGATGCCAAATATTAAATCAATTGATGATTTAAATTCTCTTTCTTTGGCTGATTTTGTATTAGATGGCTATAATCCGCATCCAGCTATAACTGCAGAAATGGCCGTATAAATATGACAGTTATATCCCATTTAGTTGCTATGGCAAAAAATAGAGTTATTGGAGTAAACAATGACCTTCCATGGAGTTTACCCGAAGACCTTAAACATTTTAAGGAATATACTTTAGACAAGCCAATTGTTATGGGAAGAAAGACTTTTGAATCAATTGGAAGACCTCTGCCTCAACGTTTAAATATAGTAATATCTCAATCAATTACTGATATAAATGGTGCTCATGTTTTTGCCAATATCGATGAGGCTATTGAATTTGCTTCCAATTACAACAAAAATATGAACTTTAAAGATGAGGTTATAGTTATCGGCGGCGCACAAATTTTTAATGAAACTATAATGCAGATGAAGAAACTTGTTTTAACCAAGGTTGATTGTGAAATTGATGGTGATGTATATTACCCGCGAATTAATCTAAATAATTTTTCAAAAATAAATATAGCTTACCATTCAAAAAACGAAGAAAATCAGTTCGATTTTACCATTGATATTTACGAAAAAAATTAAGAATTTTGTTGGATAAATTCTCTTCTTAGCTGCAAGTTTTTTACTCTTACTTCTTCATTTTCTGCATATTTAATCCAGGAGTTTGCAGTTTTTTTAATAACTTTATCGTCGTCTCTTGCTGCCATACGGAAATATTTTTTTGCATCACTAAAATTTTCTAACTCAAAATAAGCCTGACCCAAAACTAAATGCGCCTGTGAAGTTTTTTTCAACTTACCCTTTTTAATCCCATTTTGAATGGCGACAATTGCTTCATCAAGTCTATCCTCAAACAAGTAAAGATTGCCAAGCAAAATATATGTTTCACCATCTTTTGCGAGTTTTGCTGCTTTCTCAAGCACCGGAATAGCATTATCGATTTCCTGAGCCATTCTCCATGCATCAGCTAATGTTTTAAGTGTTTTGAATTTGTCTGCTACAACTGGTTTAAGTGTCTCTTCTTCAGTTTCTTCATTTTTAACCAGGACCTTTTTGTTTTGACCATCAACTATAACCTTTGCAGCCCAGTATGGATTCTTATTTAAAAGAAGGAGTTGAGCGAGTGTCATATATTCTTGCTCTTTGTCCAGCAAGTCTTTTTGATATGCGGCCTTGAGTGTAATCATGTAATCAAGCTCTCTGTTCATCTGACCATAAACGCCACCCAATTGAAGGAAATAAAGTTTCTTTGGATAATAGTTAACAAGAATCTCATAAATATCTAGTTGTTTCTCTAGTGACTCTTGTTTGGTGATAACCTTTTGATCTGCAAGCTCGGAATAACATGCCCCCAATAAAACATACCAATTCTCTTTGGGCCTATATTCTTCTACCTCTTCTGCAAGTCTAACTGCTTCGAGCATTGCATCTTTAGCTTTTATAAATTCATCAATTTGATAATACGCTGTTGCAAGAAGTGAGTATGATTGAGCAGTAACCGTTTCGACTTCATTCATCCATTGAAGTATGTATTGGATCCCTTTTTTGAAGTTTCCTTGGACCATGTAAAGTTGTGCAACAGTAAACAGAGAGGCAGTTCTAAGAGGAATTGTTGCTTCAGGTTCATTCAGCAACTGTTCATAGGCATTCATTGCTCTATCATATTTTTCTTCACTGAAATACACATACCCCCAATAATTCCACATTACTGAGCGATCATAACTTTTTAGATTATCTTTATTTGTAAGGAGCTCATTTAGAATCTCTTTAACAGTTATCCAATCAGGGTCGTCTTTACCCTCTTCATCTTGTCTTTCTAAGGCCTCTACGACCTTAGTGATCTTTTTTGCTGTACTTGCTTGAAGGACTCTTGCTTTACGATATTTATTTTTTTGAGAAGCCTGGTTGTCATTCTGTGCAGATAAATTTACAGAATATGGGGCAACAAAAAGTAAAGAAGAAATGAGTAATAACTTAAATAGAAACTGCATTATGAATCCTCAAGAATAAAGGTGAATTTATGCGGAACATCTTTAACAGGAACAGCTTTTCCATCAACAATCTTTGGTTTGTATTTTAATTTGAGAGAAGCTCTTTTTGCAGAGCTGTTAAATATGGAGCAAGTCCTAAATACAGTCTCAGGATCCCTTGGATCGCCGCAACCACCCTCAATAGCAACTGCATCTTCAACAGTCCCGGTTTCCGTAATAGTAAAGGCTACGATGGCATATCCCATTATTCCTCGTTCCTGCGCTCTTCTAGGATAAATCGGTGTAACTTTAAACAAAGGAATATATTCGCCGTCTCTGAAAAATCCGCTTCCAGCAGTAAAGTTTGCTTTCGGTTTAGGCATAGCTACCTGAACATTATCAACTTGTGAAAGGTCTAATTCTGGCTGAGCGATATCCTCAGGCTGTTCATCGGGTTCCTCTGGTTTCTCAAAATCATCAAAGAGGGTATCGATGTCTCGATCTGGCATGATGACATCAGCAAGCTTTCGAGAATTGTCTGTTTTAATTCCGCTATCGCCTAAAGAGATTAAAGCAACCATCAAAAAGAAAAGTGCGATAGTAATAAAGGATGCTAGTGCTCCTCCAGCAAGAAATTTATTATATTCAAAAGCCCTATTTATTATTTTATATAATGGGGTAAGTGCTTTATTTATTGAATCCGAAAAAGATCTAAATATATTGAGCACGCCATCCATAATATTTACTTAGGCTCAGATGCTAGTGATATATTAAATACTCCTGCATCTCTTGCACCATCCATAACTTGAATAATTGTATCGGCCATCGCCTTTTCATCGGCCTGAATAACTACTGAACCTTGTGGATTATCTGCCAGAAGTTTTACAACGTTAGCTTTTACTTGTCTTGCATCGATTCTTCTTCCGTCCATCCAAATTTCACCTGTAGGACCAACAGCAATCAGAATAGCTGCATTTTCTTGAACTTCAGAAGTTTCAGCATCTGGACGGTTGATTTCTAAGCCAGGCTCTTTAATAAAGTTTGCTGTAACAATAAAAAAGATAAGCATAATGAAAACAACATCAAGCATTGGGGTTAGATTAATTTCGCTTTCTTCTTCTTGAACAGCTGATGATATTGCATTTCTTCTCACAATAAGCTCCTATTAGTTTTTGATAAGCTCTTTAAGGTAGATTTCTTCATTATTTTTTGCAGCATTTAAATAAATTGTAGCAAAAACTCCAGAAAGTGCTGTTGTCATGCCAGCCATCGTTGGGAGGGTTGCCTTAGAGACACCACCTGCCATTGATCTTGCATCTCCACCGCCTGTAAAAGCCATAACCTGAAATACCTCAATCATTCCAGTCACTGTTCCTAGCAATCCAAATAGTGGGGCTAAAGCAACGCAGGTTTGAATCAGAGACATATGCTTGTTGATTTCTTCTTTGGCTTCGGATCTCAACTTATCTTTGATTTGTGATGCCTTCCAGCTAGAGTGATCAGAAATCCCATTCCACCGATTGACTAGGGGCTTCATAAACTCTTTATGGCCTGAGTTAAAGTACCAAATTCTTTCTAGAATAAGTGCCCACATGAAAAGGGCTAAAAACGCGATTAACCAAAGCACCATTCCCCCGGCTGACATAAAGTCATTGAGAGAATCAAATGCTTCGAAAATAGCGTACATTTAATTATCTTTTCTCAGAATGCTCTGCAACAATCCCAGTACTTTGCTCCTCTAGCACATTGATAATTCCTCTTGCAGAGGAGTTAGCAAATGAATGGAGTAAGGTTGTTGGTATTGCGACAACAAGACCAAGAACAGTGGTAACTAGTGCTTGTGATATACCTCCTGCCATAATCTTAGGATCACCGGTTCCAAATAAAGTAATTTGTTGGAAAGTAACGATCATACCGGTAACAGTACCTAACAGTCCTGCTAAGGGAGCCACAACTGATATAATCTTTACAACATTGATTCCTCTCTCAATTGCAGGCCTTTCAGACATAATTGCTTCTGCAAGCTTAAGTTCTAGTGTTTCAATATCTTTATCAAGATTATCATTACCCACTTTCATAACTCTACCTAATGGGTTGTTAGCATTAGGTTTCTTAGCGGATGATTGAGCTTTGACAGCTCTTCCCATCATATAAAGTTGATAGAGTTTCCATAGAGCAATAACTACACCAAAGAAACCTACAAATATAATGATATATCCTACCTCTCTACCTTGATTAATTCTCTCAAGTAAACTCGGTGCAAGAATCAAGTTAGCCAATAAGCTTCCACCTGCGGGCCCTGTTGGGTCAACACCAAATTTAATGATTTCACCAGCTGATGCATCAGAAATATCACCAGCACCGCCTCTATATTTTCTTTCAGGTTGTTTTGGAAGAAAAGCATATTGGCCTTTTGATGCAACGTATTCTAAATACTTGCCATCACAAATTGCATTATAAAGCCCTATCCTTACTACATCACAATTAGTACTTTCTCCATCGAGACCGATAACGCTAGTAGTAAACCTAGTAACCTCTGATCCAGCAACCATTTCTCTTTGCAACTCAAACCAAAGTCTTTCCAGCTCTGTAATAGTTGGAAGCTCGGTGGCATCAGACATTTTCTTAGCCAGGTCATTTAGGAACGTTTCCCTCTCTCTTCCATACTCTGCAGCAGTTAAAGACTCAGAGAATAATGAACTTGCCTCACCAGCTGTACTTTGAAGATGTCCAAAAAGCTCAACTAAAGAACCCAGCTCTTTTTTGTATGCTTCTTCTTTTACCTTTAAGATTTCTTCATTTTTCTTGTACTCAGCTTCTAATTGATCAGCTATTCTCTCTTGTCTGGCTAGCTCTCTTTTTTCTGCAGCTAATATAGATGCTTGTTTGCTCTTTTCAGCAAGGAATATCTGTTCTCGCTTAGTATTTTCGTTTTGCTCAGTTGTTCTACCCTCTTGTACTAACTGAAGCAAACTTTGAATCGTTGTTGGTTCACCTTCAGCATCTGTCTCTTGTGCTATTAAAGGTATAGATAGCAAAATTGCAAATAAAAGTGGTATTAAATATAAATTTTTCATTAGTAATTACCTCCCATTTTTACTGGTAGCACCAGCATGTCGATAGGAGCTTCTTTTTTAGCCATTCTAATTCCGTCTCTTACCTGGGTTCTGTAACCTCCTGGTAATGATTCCCATGAACCCAGTTCTGGATCCCAATAACCAGTATCTCTTCCATCTTTGGTTTGATAGAACATGCCTAGTCTGCCAACTCTTAGAATGTTCACTACTATTTCTTGATTATCTAAAACTATTGTTTCTTCATAAGCATCAAGCTTTCTTCCGTATTCAGCTTCGATGTTGAATGCTTCTAAGATCTGTCTAACTTGCTCTGAAGCAGTTACCTTAGGGTTAGAAAGTGAGCTTCTAACCAAGTCGATTCTCTGTCTTCTTTCCTCGATATGAAAAGGCGTATCTAGGTTTACGTACTTCTCTAGACCTTCTAGCATTCTTTGTGCTAGTGGCGGTATTTGTCTTTGCATGATGACGACTTGAATAAGTTGCTCATCGTATTTGTCCATTAGATCAAGCTGCGCTTGAATTTGGATTCTCTTCTGAGCATTGTAAAGCTTTAAACCTTCAACTTGCTTTGAAACAACCTTATATTCATTAACAATCTTGTCTGTATCGCTCTCAGTTGAATCAATTTTAACTTGAGATAGTGCTGATAAATTGGTGTTATCTTTGCCTACATCTAAAACCGACTCCATTTCTGAAGCGGTGAGCGATGCGCAAAAGATCGCAGCAATTACTAATTTATTACGTAACATATTAGACCCCTTGTGATCCGAGAAAATTAATACTAACAGAAGACATTGTAATGACAAAATATAATTTCAACTGCTTTACCTTATCTTAATCTTCTATTGTTTTTAATATTCTTATTTATATATATTTTAAAACAACTTTGGCATGAATTTTGGAGTTTTTGCTAAATATTCCTGATACAAGTCTAAATGCCCCCACTTCTTTCTTGCTTTGTTTTCAAGCATTCTTACGCCGCTTACATAATTAATAAGCAAATAAGAAAAGATTGGTGATACTAGTGCTGCATAAGAGAGTCCTGACATATATTCAACGGACATTATGCTAATTCCTGCCCAAACCAAAAACTCACCAAAATAATTTGGATGTCTAGATCTTGACCATAAGCCAACATTAATAAATTTATCTTTATTTTCAGGCATCGAATTAAATTTAGTTTTTTGGTTATCAGCGATTACCTCCAAAAGAAACCCAATAATAAATAAAGCTAAACCGACCATGAAAATGGGTGAGATATCAAGCATGATAGAGCTTGTTAAGGCAACCAGTGCAGATGACGAACATATGCATACCCATAATCCTTGCAAAGTCCACGTCATTAGTAATCTAGGAGGGTTAACCTTAATATCAGCAAATCTTTTATCCTCTCCAGCTTTATGAATTCTAATGAATAAAAATGAACCAAGCCTAAGAGCCCAAATGACTATTGCCCCAGCGATAATAATTTTTGTTATCGATAAAACGTTAAATAATGAGGCTAAGTAAATAGACATGAGCATTACAGTTATATATGTGATGCTGCCTGTAAGGTCATAAAACTTTTCTGTTTTTAGAATTACAGATGGAATATATGCAATCCATTGGATAAGGAAAGACAACCCAAAAAGTAAAATCAAAGCTGGATGGTCATTAAAAATCAATGACTCTCCAGAAATCATCCATGAAAATAGCAGTGCGAAAATTACTACCCCAAGGGTTGTTGCTATATTAATCATAATTCACTACCAGCCACATTCGAGCCCATCATTTTGCTCATCAAGCCATTCCTTTAGTGGCATGTAGTAGTTTAGCATTGAGGTTCCGCTTAAAGACCTTGTTCCTGTTATTTTTTCAAATGCATCTTGCCAAGGAACACTTTGTCCTAGGCTAAGCATATCTCTTAAGCTTTCCCCAGCAATTTTACTGTTATATATAGAACACTCATGCAGCAGTCCCTGAAATCCAATTTTTTTACATAGGGCTTCATGGAACTGATATTGCATGATCCTAGCAAGATAGTATCTTGTGTAAGGCGTATTACCAGGAATATGATATTTAGCCCCTGGATCGAATGCATCTGAGGGTCTTTGAGCTGGAGATGTTATTCCTTGGTACTTCCTTCTAAGGTCCCACCAACTAGAATTAAGTTCTTGATTACTGGTTGTTCCTTCAAAAACACCTCCCCTCCATCTATCAAGCATTAATGTCCATGGAACTCCTACGACTCCATCTAAAGCTTGTTGCATTAATAATGCTATGGGATCGCTATTTGCTGCATCGGCCTCTTCTTTTGAAATGAAGCCAATCCTTTCAAGATAATTTGGTGTTATCGAAAGAGCAAGTAAGTCTCCAACCGCCTCATGAAAGCCATCATTAGCTCCGCCTTCAAATACACTAGGAAGATGATTGTAAGCTTGATAATAAAAAATATGTCCTAATTCATGGTGAATCGTTGTAAAGTCTTCTGCATTTTTCTCAATGCACATCTTTATCCTTAGATCTTCATTGGAATCAAGATTCCAAGCTGATGCATGACATACAACATTGCGATCCTGTGGTTTTATAAAAAGGGATCTGTCCCAAAAAGTATCTGAAAGTTCATCAAACCCCAATGATAAGAAAAAGTTTTCAGCTATTTCTACCATCTCTATCTCATCTAAATTTCTTTCATTTATGATGGCAGTTAAATCGATGGCAGATTCCTTCTCACCAGACTCATAAACAAGATCATAAATATTTATCCATGATTGACCCCACATATTGCCTAATATGTGAGCAGGAATAGTTCCATCACCTGGCATTATTTCAGGACCATAATATTCAGTTAGCTTGTTTTTCACATGGCATTGAAGTGAGTCATATAACGGCTTTAATTCTTGCCACACCCTCTCGGTTTCATTCTGAAACTCTTCAACCGGCATATCATATTTACTAAACCATAAATCAAGAAGGCCGGTATATCCTAAATCTTCTGCACCTTGATTGCCTATTTCTACCATCCTGAGGTATTTTTCTTTCATAGGTTTACCAATTTCTCTCCAACCAGTCCAAGCTCTCAATAATTCGTCTGTATCTCTAGAGTTATCAATTACATTTTCAAAGCCCTCAAGGTCATAACCCTCTCCATCCTCAAAGCAATGCAAGCCAGTCCCATACATTGCTTCTAGTTCAGTTGATATATTTGATAATTCTTTGGCAAGCTCACTATCATAAGGCGATGGCATTACAAATGAGCCTTTTATTAAATCCAGCTTCCTCCTGGTTAATTCAGATAGTTCAGAATTATTAAATGTGGCTGCTTCCCTTGCCCTCTCCAAAGATAAAAGTTGCAATCTCATGCCGTAGTCGGAAACTATTTTTTGTGAATCGTAACTAATAAAGTTAGAGCCGATCCAATAAGCCGAACTCGCTATAGGTCCAAGCGTCTCATCCTCTTTCTCGATTCGTTCCAAAAACTCTAATGCGTCAGCTTCTGTATAAGTGGATGAATTTGTATCTGAGCAAGCTACAATTAGTAATAAACTTGCTAAAAACGTATAAAATCTCTTCATGATAAAACCATTATTTTATTAAACCGCATAAATATGACTAAAATCTCAACCAATCAATTCAAAAACGGACTAAAGATTATACTCAATGGTGCACCTTGCTCAATACTTGATCACGAGTTTCATAAGCCTGGCAAGGGTCAGGCTGTAATGAGAGTTAAGTACAGAAACCTATTAACTGGCAAAGTGATCGATAAAACCTTTAAATCTGGTGAAAGTGTTGATCAAGCAGACGTGGTTGCAAAAGAGATGACATATCTATATTCAGATGGTGAGAATTGGCACTTTATGGATCAAGAGAACTTTGATCAAATTAGCATCAATGAAAATATCATGTCTGATGCAAAACAGTGGTTAATTGGCCAAGAGGCTTGTGAGGTCATCAGTTGGAATGGATCGCCTATCAGTATTGAAGTGCCTCCATTCGTAGAATTAAAAATTACTAGTTCAGAGCCTGGAGTGAAAGGCGATACCGTATCAGGAGCTACAAAGCCTGCAGCACTGGAAACTGGAGTTTCAATTCAGGTCCCTCTTTTTGTTGAGGAAGGAGAAACTATAAAGGTTGACACGAGAACCAGTGAATATGCCGGAAGAAAATAATGATTGCAAAGATTAGTGCACTTGTTAATGAGAGATTATCTAATCTAGGGCTAGAGGATCAATTAACAAATCAAATTATTAAAAATTCGAAGCTTTCATTTTCGGATAATCTAAATAAGGGTCACTTAACAACAAATATTGCAATGGTTGGTGCAGGAGTTGCAAAAAAGAATCCTAAAGAGATTGCAGAATTTATCAAAAAAAGTCTTTTAGAGGATCAATCTATTAATAAAATCGAAATTGTCGGACCAGGCTTCATCAATATCTTCCTTGAGCAAGAAGTATTTTTAGAGCTTTTATGTGAATGCGTTCAATTCTCAAATCAAGTTCCAGAAAAAGATAAACAAAAAATTCAGGTTGAATTCGTTTCAGCAAATCCTACTGGGCCACTGCATGTTGGCCACGGACGGGGTGCTGCTTATGGAGATGCAATAATTAGATTGCTTAATTTTAAAGGTCATGATGCTACGGGTGAGTATTATGTTAATGATGCTGGCAGACAAATTGATATTCTAACTTGCAGCATAATCCTTAGAGGAAAGAACTTATCCAGTAATGACGACTTTCCAGAATCTGCTTACAAGGCAGAATACATTAATGATATTGCAGCCAGAATTAATCCTGAATTATTTGAAAATTTCAGTATTAATGAATTAGGAAAAGGTTCAAATGATCCGGAAAAGCAAATTGATGAACTGATCGAAGGTTTTAAAGAAGAGTGTCCGGATCTATGGGCTGAGTCAAGAGAAATTGGGTTGGCTTATGTGATTGAATCAATTAAAGATGATTTGCAAAAATTTAATGTTATCCATGAGCATTGGTTTTATGAATCTAGCCTTGGGGACATTGAAGACAAAGATTCACTTCTCGGAAAAGCCATAGAAACTGTAAAAGGGAACAATGGTTACGAAAAAGACGGAGCATTATGGCTTCAATCGACCAAGCATGGTGATGACAAAGATAGAGTCTTGGTTAGAGAAGATGGACGAGGTACATATTTAGCATCCGACGTTGCATATCATAAAAATAAACTTGATAGAGACTTTGATATTATCGTTAATGTTTGGGGCTCAGACCATCATGGTTACATCAAAAGAATAGAGTCATCCATTGAATCTATGGGTTACTCAAAAGAAAGATTAAGAGTTAAATTAGTCCAATTTGCTAATCTTTTTGAAAATGGAAAAAAGGTAAAAATGTCTACCAGATCAGGAGAGTTTTATAAGCTATCGGATTTGATTGAAAAGCTGGGTAAGGATGTTTCGAGGTTTTATTACTTGTCTAAACAGGCTGATCAGCATCTTGACTTTGATTTGTCACTGGCAACAGAAGAAAATAAAGAAAATATCTATTTTTACATTCAGTATGCGCATGCAAGGATTTCTTCTTTGGAACAAAAGTACCTATTAAATAATGATGACCTACCTTCAGAGTTGATATCAAGCAAGTTCTGTCTTTGCGATAAATTAATACTCAAATCGCTTAAATTTGATGAGATTATTGATAGTGCTGTTGAAAACTTACAGCCTCACCTTATTATTTTTTATTTAAAAGACTTAGCTCATCAATTTCATCAATTCTATAATGACCATAATATTTTAAAATCTGATGTAAAAACCCAAAATGACATTATGTTTGTCTTAAGTAATGTGAAAAAGATTTTTTCAAAATCTCTAGATTTACTTGGAATTAGTGCAATGGACAAAATGTAATATGAAGGATTTTGCCAAGCGAATAAATAGCAAAAAGAATTTAAAAAAAAATAAATCAGCCAATCAAAGATTTATTACAAAAAAATCATTTAAAAATCCCTTTAGCTTAAAAACAGGGCTTACCCTCGCAATCATCTCAGCGATTGGTGCATTTCTTCTTATTAATAGTATGAATACTGATGTAAAAAAAATAGTGGGGCTTGATATAACTTCTAATATTCAATTCTCCTATCCAGTTGGTCTTACAGAAGACTGGATTTATACAGAAGACCTAGATAGATCAAATGAGGAATGTAACTACATATTACAAATAGAGACATATGGGAGAAAAATTTATGCGCAGGAAGAGCTAACCAATATTCTAAAACTGGGCTTGCAGCCTTATATTGATAATTATTTTAGCTCCAAAGAGCCCGGCAAAGCCTACTTTAGGTTAATGTCTGGCCCATATGAGAATAAATCTGCCGTAAACAATGCTAGAGAAATTCTCATTAAGTCAGGAAGATCACCATTGATTCGACAAAGATGCTCGAAGAATTAATTAAAAATAATGTTGAAAGCCTTAAGGCTAATATTTCATCTGTAACTCAATCAGAGCCAATGATTGTTGCGGTCTCAAAAAAGAAATCTAAAGATCACATTTTGGCTGCATTAAATCAGGGAATAAATAATTTTGGAGAAAATTATGCCGCTGAGCTTGCAGAAAAAGCGCAATTTATTAATGCCAATGCTATTTGGCACTTTATTGGCCCAATTCAGAGCAATAAAACAAAGACAATAGCCTCTTTTGCAACTTGGGTGCACTCTGTTGCAAGAATTAAAATTGCAGAAAGGTTAAACAAACATTGTTTTGATTTAAATAAATCTATAAATGTTCTGATCCAAGTGAATATCGATAATGAAGCCTCTAAATCCGGTGTGCAAATAGGCGATGTTCATCCCCTGGCAAAATTTATTGAAGAGCATTGCCCTAATTTGAAACTTCGCGGGCTGATGTTCATGCCGAGCTTAACTAAGTCTCCAAATGAAAAGAATGAGTCGATGAAGAGAATAAAACAAGTTATCGAAGCCATCAGCATGGACTTTAACAAATTTGATACTTTTTCATTTGGTACATCGCATGATTATCCAATTGCATTAAAATATGGCTCTAATCTGATAAGAGTAGGTGAAAATATTTTTGGTAAAAGAGAATGAATGTTGGTTTCTTAGGTTGTGGAAATATTGCGCAAGCCATGATTGTGGGTTTGCTAGATAGCGGATTAAAGCCTGCCTCTATTACCGTGCTAACTAGAAACCAAAAAAAGAAAAAGTTTTATGAAAAAAATTCAATTAAAAGGCTTGCTGTAAGCAATGCAAATTCGGCTAAATTTGACTTTATTTTTTTATGCGTAAAGCCTAAAGATGTTAAAGATGCCATTGAGGGGTCTGATATTAATTGGGAGAATACCGCCCTTGTTTCTGTAGTTGCAGGAATTTCATCTCAAAAGCTAAAAATATTCGCAAATTCAGAGAAGGTTATAAGAATTATGCCGACTACCAGTGCAGAATTTGGCAAAAGTATTACTGCTATTTTCATGGCAGAAAAACAAAAAAAACAAATAAAAAAATTAATTCCCCTACTAAATAAGATGGGCTCTACAATTGAGCTATCATCAGAAAAGGATCTTCACGAATTTACTGCTGTTGTGGGTAGCGGACAAGCATTCATAATGGAGGCTTTAAAGCAGTATGATGAAAAACTTTTAAAGTTTTCAAAAAATAAAAATGCTGCCTCAAAAAATTTAGTCATGTTTGTATCTAGTATCGCTCAACATATTGAATTAAATAATGGCATTGAGCCGTCCATAAAAAAAATTATGTCGCCAAAAGGCACTACTTACAGCGGATTAAAAGCCCTCAAGAAAAACAAGATTAGTAGCGTTTTTAAGTCTGCTTTTAAGGCTGCTGAGAAAAGGTCAAAGGAAATACAAAATGAATATTGAATACAGCTTCTTTATTGTGCTGATTACAATGTTTTTAAGTTACTTATTCCTGTTTTCATTTCTATTTAGAATCACTAGAGTAAATTTTTACAACCCTGTGGTTAACTTTTTAGCAACAAAAATAGAGCCTGTTTCAAGTTTAGTATTGCCATTGGGAAATCCTTTATTTTCAAGTTTGCTGTTCGCATTGGGTCTCAGGATACTTGGCCTATTTATTGCCTACTCAGATAGTTATTCCTTGATATTTATATCGATTCTATCTTTTGTGGATGTAGTAAATTTCCTATTTAGGATAATGTTTTACGGTGTAATTGGATCGGTCATCCTTAGTTGGGTAGCGCCCATGAATCAGCATCCCATCGCAGAGTTAGTTAATAGTCTTTCTGATGCGGTATTAAGTCCCATTAGAAAATATCTACCATCAATGGGAGGCTTAGATTTCTCACCTATCATTGGTTTATTGCTCTTAAACTTGGTGAACTCAGTTTTGATCAGTTTAATTAAAAGTCTTTCAGGTCCCCTGCTGTGAAAAAAAATAGTGCGGTCTTCAAGTCCGATGTAAATTTTAAATTCGCTTGCAATAAAACGCTCCCCTCGATCGAGCTCGTATACGAAACATATGGTGAAATTAATGCAGATAAAACTAATGCGGTTTTAGTTTGTCATGCCTTTTCTGGGAGTCATGAAGCAGCAGGTTTAACTAGTGATGGTAATAAAACCGGTTGGTGGGATGAAATCATTGGGCCGGGCAAAGCAATTGACACCAAAAAATATTTTGTGGTGTCGGTGAATAACTTAGGGAGTTGCTATGGATCTTCTGGGCCGAAGTCCATGAGCATGGAAACAAATGAGCCCTATGGCTCAAAGTTTCCTGACGTTTGTGTTTTGGATTGGGTTAATTCACAAAAACTTTTGATGGATGAATTAAAAATTGATTGTTGGGAAATGGTTGCGGGCGGAAGTTTAGGTGGCATGCAAGCCCTTCAGTGGGCAGTATCCTACCCAGAAAAAATTAAAAGAGCAGCAATAATTGCAGCCACCGCACAAACCTCTCCTCAAAACATTGCGCTCAATGAGGTTGCACGCCAAATAATTAGAAAAGACTCTTCCTTTAACAATGGTGAATATATTTCGTATAACACAACGCCAAAAGAAGGCTTAAAAACTGCAAGGATGTTGGGACATATTACTTACCTGTCAGAGACTAATATCCAAAGAAGGTTTGGAAGAAAAAAACAAGCACCTGGAACCAAAGTTGCCGAAGAAGTTAATTTCGAAATTGAAAATTACCTGCAATATAAGGGAGATCAGTTTTCTGAATTTTTTGATGCCAATTCCTACATTCTGATGACCAAGGCGATGGATGAATATAATTTGGCTGATCAATTTGAAGGCAGTATGAGTAAGGCATTGGAAAGAATTAAATCAAAACTGCTCATTATTAGTTTTACTTCAGACTGGTTATTCCCAAGCTGGCATAGCCGACGCTTACAAAAAGATTGCATTCTTTCTGATGTAGAAAGTTCCTTCGTTGAGCTAGAAGGCTCTTATGGGCATGACAGCTTTTTGTTTGCTTCACCTGATTATTCACAAATACTAAAAACTTTTTTAAGCTCGTAATTATGGACTCTGCTTATTTAAATAATTGGATCAAGGATGAAAGCAAGGTTATTGACCTTGGCTGCGGTGATGGTTCATTGCTTAGAGATTTGATGAATACAAAAAGTGTTAATGGTTTCGGAGTTGAGAATGATTTAGAAAAAATAGAAAAATGCATCAAAAATAATGTCCCTGTAATTCAGCATGATTTGGATGATGGCCTGAACGATTTTAAACATCTTGGATTTGATGCGGCCATCATGGCTAGCTCCATACAATGCCTCAGAAACCCTAAGAGTGCTTTGATTGATTTGCTGGATGTAGCAACCACATGTGTGGTTTCAATACCTAATTTTGGTTATTGGAAAATTAGACTATTAATGATGGCAGGAAGAATGCCCGTTTCTTCAAGATTGCCATCAAAATGGTATGAGACCAAAAATATCCACCTGTGTACTATTAAAGATTTTGAAGAGCTCTGTGCTGAACTGAATTTAAAGATCTTAGAAAAAATTTATCTCAATGATCATGGAAAACCTTTAAAAAAACTCAAAAGAGGAAATCTGTTAGCTGCTGAGGGAGTTTATTTAATTGGGGCCTAACGATGTCTTTGTTATTGCATCAAATAACAAAGGTAAAATTAATGAATTTAAAACTCTGCTGTCCCCTGCCGAAATTATTCCCCAAAGCGAAATAGTCCAGTTAGAAGTTGATGAAACTGGCTCAACTTTTTTTGAAAATGCGCTCCTTAAGGCTAAGGGTGTTGCTGAATTCACAAATCATTGTGTTATAGCAGATGACTCTGGTCTGATAGTGCCCGCCCTTAATAATGAGCCTGGATTAAAGTCTGCAAGGTATGCATCTAATAATGCTTCAGATAGTGAAAATAAAGAAAAACTTAAAAGTGAAATGCGTCGTCTAGGCTTTGAAGAAATGCCAGCTTATTTTGTATGTGTGCTGGTAATGATTACTTCAAAAGATGATCCTCTTCCGCTGTATGTAGAAGGAAGGTCAAATGGAACAATTAAAACAAAATCAATTGGTGATCATGGCTTTGGCTATGATGATATGTTCTACCCTGATGGCTATAGCGAGTCCTTTGCCTCCATAAATGCCTCAACAAAATTAGAGCTAAGTCATCGTGGAATAGCATTTGCAGCATTAAAAGAAAGATTAAAATAAATGGATAACTTACCGGAGCTATCGCTGTATGTTCATTTGCCTTGGTGTGATAAAAAATGTCCCTACTGTGACTTTAATATTACGACTGATTCTTTGAATGGTTCCATTAAAGAACTGTTTAATGCATTTGAAAATGACCTTAGCCAATCCAAGCTATTAATTAATCAAAGGGCGTTTAAGTCAATATATTTTGGTGGTGGTACACCATCAAAAGTTCCGACAATCTTCATAAAAGATTTTTTAAATTTCTTACATAATAAATTTAAGGTTGTTTTGAATTGCGAGGTAAGTTTTGAAGCGAATCCCATAGATCTCACTTCAGATTATATTGCCGAACTAAAAGATAGTGGCATCAATCGATTGTCTGTTGGGATACAAAGCTTTGATGATCAGTACCTTGGCTCTTTGGGAAGAAATCATAATGCGTCTGATTCATTAAAAGCTCTTGGGCTGCTTTCAGAAAGCGATCTAATTGGAACAATTGACTTAATATACGGAGGCCCGAATTCAAATTCTCTAACTCTAAAAAAAGATCTGGAGATATTCCTTGATGCAGGGATAAATCATCTTTCTTTGTACCAACTAAATATTGAGCCAAATACTATTTTTTATAAAAAAAGACCTCTGCTGCCAACTGAAAATGAAATTGAAAAAGCTGAAATAATTTCTTCAGATCTTTTAGTTAAAAATGATTTTAACCAGTATGAAATTTCATCTTGGTCAAAAGAAAATTCAAAGTCCATTCATAATCAAAATTACTGGAAGTATGGAGATTATTTGGGAATTGGACCTGGCGCATCCAGCAAAATTTTTAAAGATAATTTTCATCATCGTTTTAGAAAACGTAATTCTATAAAGAGTTACATCAATAATACAAAACCCATCCATATGGAAAAATTAGAGGGCAAAGAATTGGATTTTGATTTAGCTATCAACATTCTAAGAAATAAATTAGGCATAGATGATAAAAACCTAACAACCAATCAAATTAAATTATCTGAGCGTTTTATTGAAAAATATAAAATAGGAGTTGATCTAGGATATTTTCAAAAGGGAAGGCTTAGGACGACTGAGAAAGGTTTTAAGTTTTTGGATGATGCAGTTTCTTTATTTTCATAGTTTTGTAAATAAAAAACTACTTATCTCCCTGTCCTCTTTTATCGCACGCTGATGAAAGCGCGTCTCAAATTCAAACTCAATATTTTGTGTTTTCTCTAATCTGAAATGAGAACTCATTACTTCAGCTAATTCGCTAATTTGTTCGGCATAGTCTTCCCAGTCAGTTCGTACAAAAATTTTTGCATTAGGCTTAAGTAAAGGATGCAACTGATACAAAAAGTCTTCACCGATGAGTCGTCTTTTGCGGTGTTTTGCCTTTTGCCAAGGATCAGGAAATAGAATATTAACCGAATCTAAAAACTCCTTTGGCATTTGGTCCATCAATAACCTTGCATCATCATCGAAGATACTGATGTTTGAGATTTTATACTTATTAATTAAACCTATCAGGCTTCCTATTCCAGATAAATAGACCTCAGTTGCTATTAAGTGTTTTTCTTGGAAAGCATTCGCATAAGCAGCAGTGTATTCGCCATTACCAAAACCAATATCCAAGACAACATTTTTGTTTTTTAAGTCTTTTATTTTTGTCTTGTAGAGATCTAAATCATTTAGATTTGCTTCTTGTGCAGCTGTAATTCTACCTAACCGCTTCACAAAACTTGGAAGGTATTTTTTTTGTTTATTCAATTAGATTTGTTGTTGGCGATGATGGAGAAGCTGTTTCTCTTTTCGGCATTCTACCTGCAAGAAAAGCTTTGCGACCTGATAGCACTGCTTCCTTCATCGCTTCAGCCATCAAGACAGGATTTTTGGCATGTGCGATTGCAGTATTCATCAAGATACCATCGCAACCTAGTTCCATTGCTATTGCAGCGTCTGAGGCTGTACCAACACCAGCATCAACAATGATTGGCTTAGATGAATTTTCCAAGATAATTTCAATGTTATAAGGATTAATTATCCCTAAACCGGAGCCAATAGGTGATGCAAGCGGCATAACTGCTGCACAACCCATGTCATCGAGCTCCTGACAAAAAATTGGATCATCAGAACAATAAACAAGGACCTCGAAGCCATCATCAATGAGTATCTTTGCAGCCTCTATAGTTTGCGACATATGAGGAAATAGATTTTTTTTCTCGCCAAGAACCTCTAGTTTTACAAAAGCCTTTCCATCCAAAAGCTCTCTTGAAAGCTGACACGTTCTGACTGCATCCTCAGCGTTAAAGCAGCCAGCAGTATTTGGAAGGATGGTCCACTTATTTGGATCAATAAAGTCCAGCAGATTGGGCTCATCTTTTTTCTGACCCATATTAGTTCTGCGCAATGCGACCGTAACTACTTCCGCACCAGATGCAGTGATAGCACTTTTAGTTTCTTCAAAATCTTTATATTTGCCAGTTCCAACCATCAAACGAGATTGAAAAGAATACGTGCCTATTTTTAATGATTTATCCATTACCCTCCACCTACTGCTTCAACGATTTCGATTCTATCATTCTCTGACAGCTGATAAGATGAATGTTTTGATCGTGGAATAATTTCTCTGTTTATTTCAACAGCATATCTTTTATTTTGAAGGTTTAATAAATCCAAAAGATCTTCAAGTTTATTTGAAGGTAGTGTGGTGGATTCTCCGTTGAGAGTAATTGATAATTTAGGCGGCATCTGACATTGCAGACTTCAACTTTTTCAATGCGCCATTTTCGATTTGTCTTACTCTTTCAGCAGAAATACCATACTCATCTGCCAAATCATGAAGTGTAACCTTCTCATCATAAAGAAATCTTCTGCTGATGATGTCTTTACTTCTTTCATCAAGATCTTTAAGTGCTGAAAAAAGCAAGTGTTTGTTATGTTGTTCAAAGTCATCTGCTTCAACAATATCTTCTGGGCTGAATCTTTTATCCTCAAGATACTGCGAAGGCGCCATAACATCACTTTCATCATCATGGTCTGCTGGCCCGTCAAATGACGAATCATTAGATGATAATCTATTTTCCATATGAAGGACGTCTTTGACTTCAACATTTAAATCTTCAGCTATTTTCTCTGCCTCATCTTTAGTAAGCCAATCCAGTGACTTCTTTTTGCTTCTAAGATTGAAGAACAATTTTCTTTGAGCTTTTGTGGTTGCTATTTTTACGAGTCTCCAATTCTTTAAAATGTACTCATGAATCTCTGCCTTAATCCAGTGGACAGCAAATGATACGAGTCGTACACCTCTATTAGGGTCAAATCGATCAACCGCCTTCATTAAACCTACATTCCCTTCTTGAATAATATCTGCAAGTGGAAGTCCGTACCCTGAATAGGTTCTTGAGATATGAACCACAAAACGCAAATGCGCCAGCACTAGCTGTCTAGCTGCATCGAGATCGTCATTGTCATAAAGTTTTTGGGCTAATTCTCTCTCTTGAACAGGCGTTAGAATTGGAATTGAATGCACAGATGAAAGATAAGACTCAATATCCTTTCCCGGAGTTGATAGCTCAATTGTCTGTAATTCTGTGCCCATTATAAAATATTATTATAAGTACATATAAGTTTCAATTATATACTACCATAATTATAGCAAGGTTTTATTAAACACTTCTACTAATTTTAAAACCTCTATACTATTTATATAAGGGCTGATTGCTATAAAACGAGGATTTAAGACAGAATCTTGCTTTCCATAAGCTAATTTTTGATGTGATTCTAAATCTAATAAAAGCCCTCCTGCATAACTAAGCACGGCATTTGCGGCAGCTATATCCCATTCACTTGTAGGGCCAAATCTTGGATAAATATCTACATCGCCATCCGCTGCTAAACAGATCTTTAAAGAACTCCCAAGCGGAATAGGTTGCGCATCTACTCCATTATCTTTAAGAAAATTTAAAAAGTTGGTGTCATCATCAGACGAGTGGCTGGCACTGGTTGCTACATTAATTTTGCGATCGTAAATTGACTCTTGAGTTTTTATGGCTAGATTTGATTTCGTTGATAGCCAAATCTTTTTCATCGCAGGCGCGCTTACCATTCCAAAAATTGATTCAGATTCATGAACCAAAGCAACATTTACTGTAAATTGATTTGTTTTTTTAATGAATTCTTTTGTGCCATCAAGGGGATCAACTAACCAAAATGTTTCTGGAATATTTTCTGGATATTTGAGCTCCTCTGAAAGCACCGGAATATGCGGAAAGTTATTATTAAGATTATTTTTAATTATTTCATTAGAAGCTAAGTCGGCAGCTGTAACAGGAGAGCCATCTGATTTATTTTTTTGCAAAATTTCATTGGACTCATATATATCAAGTATTTTAATTGAGCATTCTTGCTCAATTTCACACAAAACCTGTTCTGCTTTTAAAAAGAAATTATCATCTAGTTTCATTGATCTGCTGAACAGCTTGCCTCAGATGAAAGCTCTGTAATGATTTTAAATATTTCTGTTTGATCAATCTTGCCTGAGAAATTTTCAGCACCTGGACCGTAGGCAAAAATCCCAATTGGTGCGAGTGTGTGACTTCCGTTAGTCCAGCCTATGACAACATCATCACCAGACTGCTTAATGACATCCAGTCCCCCAGTCTCGTGGTCTGAAGAAACGATCACCAAGGTATCGTCTCTTGCTGTAGCATAATCCAACACATAATTAATCGTTTCATTGAAATCTTTTAATTCAACTAGCATTTCATCTACTTTATTGTCGTGAGACTCCCAGTCAATCTGACTGCCCTCACTCATAAGAAAGAAATTATTACAGTCCTTTGCAGCGGAGGATAAAAACTTTAGTGCTGCCTTTGTCATTGCAATTTGTGATGGACCTATAGATCTTTCGATGCCATCTTCAGCAAACAAGCCTATAACGCGACTTTCTGTGCTGATGTTTTGTAATTCATTTAGATCTTCGATAAAAAATAAATCTTGTTTATTTTCTTGTTCGAAAAACTCTGTTCCTCCACCTAAGGCTATTCGAATTTCAGATTCTACTAGTTGTTGAGCAATTAACTCCTCTTTGTATCTACTATCTGTGTGAGCATATTGAGCTGCTGGCGTTGCGTGTGTGACTGATGATGTTGCTACTAAACCAGAAATAAAACCAAAGTCTTTGATCATTTCTGAAATATTTTTTTTAGGTTCTTTGTCGGAGGTTACTCCAACAAATCTATTTTTTGTTTTAAAGCCTGTGTTCCATGCGGTGGCGCTTGCTGCTGAATCAGTATATAAGTCATCAACTGAATGGGTGGTGACAATTCCAAATACTGGCATTCTATCCATTGCCATATTGAACTCTGGACCCCCGAATGCAATTCGACCTAAAAGTATATGATTAAGCCCCATCCCGTCTCCGATAAGAAGAATGATTTTTTTCGGAGGACCTTGATAGTCTCTTTGTGTAAGTTTTTCAGGACTATCGGATGATCCAATCTTTACTTTTTCTTGATCATTGGATTGCAAAAAATAAATTGCAGAAATTGCAAGCAAAGCTGCTATCACTAAGGCCCTTTTCATCTGGCCTCATCCAACTTTTTATTTCTAATCTGAATGATTTCTTGATTTGATATATCAAAATTAAATTTATAAAGAGCGCCTTCCCAGTCACCGTAAGTAGGATTTTCAATCATGAACCAGTACTTGCCCCACATATCATTAAATTCGGTAACAACTTCAATACGCTTTTCTGGTGATTGATGACTGAGAGAAAGATCTACAAAATCACCAAGATTATCGCCGATTTGAAATATCACTCTGTGATTTTTAGCTATAAGTTCTCTTCTGGATGTTTTATTTGAGTCCCAACCATTTTCATATCTCATCAAGAGTGAGTCTTCATTACCCTCAATAGGAATACCAAATTTTTTAAAATTCTCAAGCGTCCCTTTTTCGTACTCATATTTCCTATTGGTTACGTAAAAAATCTTGACTCCCATTTGCTCTGCTTTTAAGAGAAATTCTAAAACACCTGGTAAAGGTTTTGCTTGTGATTCGTTGCACCAATCTCCCCATCCTGAAGGGTAAGATTGTCCAGATTTAATAAGCCTCGCTTCATAGGGTGAGTTATCCAATACTGTGTCATCAACATCTATGATTATTGCCGGGGCTAAATCTTGATCCCTTGATGCAAGGTTTGGCAAGGCATTCCATGATGCATCCTCAATGGCTTCTGGTAATAGGTTGATTGCTGTCTTAAAAGTTTGGAGCACAGAGGCGCGATGCTCCGCAGCTGTTTGCACATAAAGGGTTGAGAGCATGCGTTGCTCTTCATGATTAAAGTCCTCTGCAGAAAAGTTAAATGCAAATAATGAAAAGAAAAGGTAAATTAAAGGTGCTTTCATGATGAGGTGCTATTATAATTTTTTGTCTAAACAAAGTATCTAATTATGTCAAAAGAGTTACAGGAAAAATTAAACGAGCTAGAAAAAGGGTTAAAGCTGCTATCTAGAGACCGAAAAGTGGTTCTACCGCATCACAAAACCTTCGATCTAGTTGATGAAATGCTAACAGCTGTTAAAGAACTTAAGACAAAGGAGTCCAGTCAATGAGTGACTATACATGCTTTAAAACTGAAATATCTAACGGTGTTGCTCACATTGTTATGTCTCGTGGTAATGAGCTTAACACCATGACACGACTATTCTGGAAAGAGCTTCCAGAAATTATCAAAACAATTGATAAAAATGCTGATGCAAGAGTGATTCTTCTTCGAGGTGAAGGTAAACACTTTAGTGCGGGCATGGATTTAGCTAATTTTGTTAACGACGGTTCTGGAAAAAAGAAAAAAGATCCTTCAAGAACAAGAGAGGCTTTTTATCATGAGTTATTAGAACTTCAAGGAGCATTTACAGCATTAGAAAAGTGCCGCATGCCAACAATTGCTGCAATTCAAGGTGCTTGTGTTGGAGGCGCCATTGATATGGCTGCTGCTTGTGATATGCGTTATTGCTCGACTGATGCTTTTTACAAAATTGCTGAAGTTGATATTGGTATTGCAGCTGATGTTGGTACCCTGCAAAGACTGCCCACCCTAATGCCTTTGGGTGCAGTAAGAGAATTAGCCTACACCGGTAGAAAGTTTGACTCTGCTGAAGCTCAACAGCTTGGCTTTGTCGAAAAAGTTTATCAAGATCATGACCAACTATTGGAACAAACAACTAAGCTCGCTGAAGACATTGCATCAAAGTCTCCCTTGGTCACAAGCGTTATCAAGAAGCAAATCAATTATGCGCGTGATAATAGTGTTGATGATGCACTTGATTATCATGCGATATGGAATTCAGCCTTGATTAGCTCATCTGATATGGAATCGGCTATGAAAGCTTATATAGAAAAAGTCTCTGGTGATTTTGAAGACCTAGAGCCCAAAAAATCTTTTTGGGAAAAACAGGGTTTAATCTCTTAAAAAAACTGGCTCTGAGTCGGTCGAGAGTTTTTTTGAATAGTAATACCCCTCTTCATTAAAGTTTTTTAAGTCTCCAACCTTCTTAACTCGGTTCTTAATTATCCAATTGGACATAAAGCCTCTAGCTTTTTTTGCGTAAAAGCTAATGAGTTTATATTCACCATTCTTAGCATCTTTAAAAACCGGAGAAACAACATTTACTTCTTTTGGAAAATTACCGAGCACGGAAAAATATTCATTTGAGGCCAGGTTGATCGCCAATTTAGATTTATTATCTTTTAATTCTTTAAGGATATTTTTCTGTATCTTATCTCCCCAAAACTGATAGAGGTTATCGCCTCTCTCATTTTTATATTTTGTTCCCATTTCAAGTCGGTAAGGCTTGATTAAATCAAGAGGTCTTAACTCACCATACAATCCTGAAAGGATTCGAAGATGTTTCTGTGCAAAATTTACATCACCTTTTGAAAAGTCTTCTGCTTGGAGTCCCTGATAAACATCCCCTTTAAAAACAAACAGAGCGTGCTTTGCATCAGCACCAATTTTTTTTGCTGCTGACCAAGACTGAAACCTCTCAAAATTAAGTGTTGCTAGCTTATCACTCAAGCTCATAAGGCTTGCTATATCTTTTGGCTCTTTGGATTTTAGTCCCTTCACTAACTTAGAAGAATCATTTAAAAAAGTAGGCACAGAAGGTTGGAAATTAAAGTCCTTACTGTAATCTAGTGTTTTGGCAGGGGATAATAAAATAATCATGTTATACATTTTACTAAAATCTTTGAAATTAAGACAATATGAATAAGCTTTTAGGAAAACTATTTGCACTCCTAATACCTTTGCTTTTAATGCTTATGATTACAGTTGTAGTAAGCAGGTATTTTTTTGGTGTTGGGAGAACTGATCTTCAAGAGCTAGCTCTTTACGTTCATGGTCTCATATTTTTAGGATGTGCAGGCTGGGCTTACCTTGAAGATGAGCACGTTAGAGTTGATATTATTTATCGGAATGCCTCGAACAATTACAAAAGAAAAATCGATACATTGGGAATCATCTTCTTTTTGATTCCATTGGTTATATTAATTGGATACTTTTCAATAAATTTTGTTTCAAGCTCCTGGATGGTTCAAGAAGCATCAACTGAGCCTGGTGGACTGCCATTTGTTTATTTACAGAAGACCATAATCTTATTGTTGCCAATAGTTTTGTTCTTTGCAGCGATTGAGAAACTAATAAAGCTATGGAAATAATCGCGCTTTTATTAATCGCTCTAATTTGCGGCGCTTTAATTTTAGGTTATCCGGTTGCGTTTACGCTTGCAGGAGTATCAATCTTGTATGCTTTCCTAGGAATCCAATTTGGTTTTTTTGAGGAAAACCTTTTAAGAAATATCCCGATAAGAATCTTTGGGATCATGAATAATCAAACTTTGCTTGCGGTTCCCTTGTTTGTTTTGATGGGAGTTATTTTAGAGCGCTCAGGAATAGCAGCAAAAATGCTACAAGATATGGCAGCTATCTTCAGAGGCACGCCATCAGGTCTAAGTATTTCAATTATTGTTGTGGGTGCACTACTAGCAGCAAGTACTGGTATTGTTGGTGCAACTGTTGTAACAATGGGTTTGATGTCATTACCTGCTTTAATCAAGCAAGGATATTCAAAAGAATTTTCATCTGGCTTAGTAGCCTCTACTGGAACATTGGGTCAAATCATCCCACCATCCATTGCTCTGGTTTTACTGGGAGATGTTATGACCAATGCCTACCAAAGGGCTCAGAATAATTTGGGTATTTTTTCCCAAAAAACAGTTTCGGTAGGAGATCTTTTTGTGGGCGCAATTATTCCTGGAATCATGATAATAATTGGGTATCTTGCTTATGCAATTTATAAAAATAGATCAAAGAAATTTATCCATAATGGCGAACCTAATCATAAGATCAATATAGTAATAACACTGCTGCCTCCAATATTACTTATTTTCGTGGTGCTTGGATCAATCATTGGAGGAATAGCGACCCCTACAGAAGCGGCTGGTGTTGGAGCCCTCGGAGCAATTTTGATTGCAATACTGAATGGCAAGTTTGACTTGAAACTCCTAAAAGAAACGAGTTTTAAAGTGGCCACTGTAACCACAATGATTTTCAGTATTTTGATAGGGGCATCAATATTTTCTTTGATCTTTAGGGGTGTTGGGGGTGATGCGTTGGTTGATGAAATTTTTAACTTAATGCCAGGAGGAAAATATACTGCCTTAATTTTTATTCTGGTAGCAATTTTTATTTTTGGATTTATCTTGGATTTTATCGAAATATGCTATGTCATCATTCCTTTGGTTGCTCCACCATTATTGATGATGGGATTTGATCCGGTCTGGCTGGGTATTCTTTTTGCCATCAATCTTCAAACATCTTTTCTAACACCCCCATTTGGGTTTTCACTGTTTTATCTAAGAGGTGTGGCTGATAAAGACATAAGTACTCAAGAGATTTATAGAGGAGTTGTGCCCTTTATTTGTATCCAATTAACTGTTCTATTGATGATAATTTTATTTCCTATTCTAATAATATAACTATGACAGCAAATACAGCGTTATTTATTTTGGGAGGTTTGGTATTCCTGGTGGCTTTTTCCTGGTTTAAGGCTGCGGCTCTAAAACTTTACTCAACTTCATTAGATGAGGGTGCCTATGAAAATAAAAATGAATGGCTTAATCTTTTTAGAGTATTTCTTGTGGACTGGCTTGTTTGTATTTTAGGAGCTTTATTAACTGGAATTATTTTTGTAAGTATTTTTAACTTATTTCACTGATTAAGCCTGCATTATTTTTTTCTAAAGCTCTTTCGGCTCGATAACTTGATCGTACCATTGGTCCAGAAACCACTTCGAGGAATCCTTTTTTGAGACCGATGTCTCTATATCTATCGAAATCTTCTGGAGTTACCCATCGCTCAACCGGTAAATGATTGAGTGTTGGCCTTAAATACTGTCCTAAAGTTAGGATGTCTACATTGTTTTTAATTAAATCATCCATTGTCTCTTCAATCTCAGCATCAGTTTCTCCCAAGCCAAGTATTAAACTTGTTTTTGTTAGTACCTTAGGATTAATTCTTTTTGATTCTGCAAGCACGTCAAGAGTTTGTTGATATCCAGCTCTTATGTCTCTGACCGGGTGAGTAAGTCTTTTCACAGTTTCAACGTTTTGAGCAAACACTTCTAGTCCGCAGTTAATCAAAGTTTCAATTGATGAAGATAGGCCTTTGAAGTCAGGTGTTAAAGCCTCAACAGCAGTATTGGGATTAAGTTCTTTAATGGCTTTGACTGTATTGGCGTAATGTTCTGCTCCCCCATCCTCTAAATCATCTCTATTGACCGAAGTAAGGACAACATACTTAAGCCCCATGGTTTTAACCGCCTTGGCAGTATTGACAGGTTCATCTTGATCCAACCATCCTTTTGGGTTGCCCGTATCTACAGAACAAAACTTACAGGCACGTGTGCAAACAGAGCCCATGAGCATAAATGTTGCGGTGCCTGCTGACCAGCACTCTGACATATTTGGGCACATGCCCTCCTCGCATACAGTATTAAGTCTTTTGCCATCAACTTGTGCCTTAACTGCCTTAAAGTTTTTATCAAAAGTTGCTTTAACCCGAATCCAATCCGGTTTCTTTTGATTGGGAATCGTAGAATACTTATTGGCTTTTTGGCCATTTTTTACAGCCTTAATGCCATCTCGATTAACAATTTTTTTTGTTGGTATGATTTCCATTACTCAAAAATTTTACTTATTTCTTGCTGGGCAATAGATTCTACATCTTTCATTTTCACATTTGAATCATAATTTTTTATTTGAGTAACCTCTAATCCCTCATACCCACACGGATTAATAAATGAAAAAGGGGTTAAATTCATGTCCACATTGATGCTGATACCATGATAGGTTTTGCCCTGTGAAATCCTTAACCCAATTGAGGCTATTTTTTTATCGTCAACATAGACTCCAGGTGCACCCTCTATAAAACTGGATTCAATATCATAATGACCTAGAATGCTCGAAATTAATTCTTGAAGCTTTTGAACCAATGCCTTGGGTCCAAGTTTGATTTCTTTAATATCAATCAAAAAGTAAATTACTAGTTGTCCCGGTCCATGATAAGTAACCTCACCGCCTCGATCGGTTTGGATTACAGGGATTTGACCAGCATTAATAATATGGGATTCATCTGCTGCTGTACCCAAGGTAAATACTGCATCATGCTCCAGCATCCAGATCTGATTACTAGAAAAATTTTGGATATGTTTCTTCATATCCTTATATGTATCTTGATAAGGTTGTTTTCCTAGATAAGAAAATTTCAAATTATTCTTCACTCAAATTACGTGCTTCAACAAATGCATCTTCGGCAATTGCGTTAAAGGATCTAACTTCTCCCATAAATTTTTTGAATGATTTATAAACTTTCCTAACATCTGCATCGTTCTCTGCTGAAGATATCAAAATATCATCGGATATTGCTCTGAATTCATTGATCACATCATTAGGCAATCTTCTTAACTGAACATCATGAGTATTAACCAGTTCCTGTAAAGCCCTATTATTGGAAGCCGTATATTCATCTAAAAGGTCTTGATTAACTGCTTTTGCTGCAACCTCAACAATCTTTTGTAAGTGAGGAGGCAGTGTATTCCACTCATCAATGTTGATCATAAACTCCAGCATGGACCCCGGCTCATGCCAGCCAGGATAATAATAATATTTTGCAACTTGCTGAAAGCCAAAGGCGAGATCATTGTATGGACCCACCCATTCAACTGCATCAATGGTACCCGTTTGCATTGCTGTATAAAGTTCGCCTCCGGGAATATTTACCGGTGTGCCGCCTGCTCGCTTAAAAACCTCTCCTCCAAAACCAGGAAACCTCATTTTTAAACCCTTAAGATCTGCAAGTGAATTGATTTCTTTATTAAACCATCCAAACATCTGCGTACCGGTATTGCCTCCTGGCAAGGGTTTAATATTAAAAGGTTGATAAATTTCTTCCCACAGCTCTAAACCGCCGCCTCGGTAAACCCATGCATTAATTTCATCAGCCGTGAAACCAAATGGAACCCCTGCAAAGAACTGTGCAGCAGGAACCTTGCCTTTCCAGTAATAAGCGCCGCCGTGACCCATTTCCACTGAGCCCGAAGAAACTGCATCGAAAACTCCCATGGCGGGAACAAATTCACCGGCACCATATACAGCTATCTTGAGTTGGCCTTGAGACATCTCATTTACCATTTTGCTAAAGCGCTCAGGTGCCATCCCTAGTCCAGGATAGTTTTTTGGCCACGTAGTCACCATGGACCAATTAAATTTCTTAACGGCTACTTCTGATTGAACAGAATCTTGTGAACAAGAAATTAAAAATAAAATAAAAAAAGATACATAAAACTTTTTCATTAAATCACCTCAAGATTAGCAAACGAAAGCACCAGCCACTTAGTGCCAGCAGATTCAAAATTTATTTGCACTCTTGCTGACTCTCCAGAACCTTCGTAATTTAAGACTATGCCTTGACCGAATTTTGGATGCAAGACTTTTTGACCGAGCGCAATGCCAATCTCTTCCTTAAAATCCATCGGGCTTGATTGTGAAGTTCTTTTATAAGGAACGTTAACTGAAGCTCTGGGTCTAATTTCGTCAATGTATTCTGCGGGTATTTCTTTAATAAATCTTGATGGCGGATTAAATACATCAGAACCGTGAAGCCTTCTGGATTCTGCATAAGTTAAATAGAGTTTTTTCATTGCTCTAGTGATACCAACATAACAAAGACGCCTCTCCTCCTCTAGCTGATTAGGTGATTCCATCGATCTGCCGTGGGGAAATAGAGTTTCCTCAAGTCCAGTCATAAATACCAAAGGAAACTCTAAACCTTTGGCTGAATGCAATGTCATCAGCTGGACCGCATCGTCAAATTCTCCAGCCTGAGTCTCCCCTGCATCTAAAGATACGGTATCTAAAAATGCTTCTGAAATTTCTTTAATTGTTTTTTCTTTATCAAAACTCTGTTCAAAGTTTTTAGCTGCGGTGATAAGTTCTTCTAAATTCTCTATCCTCGTTTTGCCCTTTTCGCCAGGTTCTTTTTCATGGTGTTGTATTAAACCTGATGATTGAATAATTGAATCAAGCAAATCGGATAACGGAGTTTTATCAAGTTGTTCGCCGTGATCGATCAATAGCTTTAAATATGATCTCAAGCCAGCAGCACCCCTGCCACCAATTGACCCTTCATCAAGCATTTTTGCAGAAGCTTGAACGTAAGACAGATTATTCTCATTAGCCTTGTTTCTAATTTTAATTAGCGTCTTGGCTCCAATGCCTCTAGGCGGATTTGCAATTGAGCGCTCAAATGATGGGTTATCATGTGGATTGAAAATTACCTTTAAAAAACTCATGGCATTTTTAATTTCTAACCGTTCATAAAATCGTAGGCCGCCATAAATTCTATATGGAATACTGATTCTCAATAATGCTTCTTCAATTGCTCTAGACTGAGCATTGGATCTATACACAACCGCACAATCTTTATAGAGCTCACCGCTGTTCATCCAGCCCTTGATAACTTCAGCAATAAATCTAGCTTCATCTTGCTCGCTGTAGGCTTGATAAAGTGTGATCAACTCACCTTCTTTGGAGTCAGTCCATAAATTCTTGCCAAGTCTTTCTTGGTTATTCTCTATGAGGGCATTCGCAGCATTTAGAATGATGCTGGTTGATCTATAGTTCTGTTCTAGCCTGATGGTTTCACTTTGATCATGAGATTTTTTATAAGCATCAATGTTTTCAACCCTTGCTCCTCGCCAACCATAGATTGATTGATCATCATCGCCCACTGCGGTTAGATTAGCTTTACTTGAAGCAATCTCTTGTAGCCATTTATATTGAATTTTATTTGTATCTTGAAACTCATCAATGAGAATATGCTTAAATCGAGAATGAAAAAATTTCTTTACCTTTGCATCATCACGGATAAGTTCATAACTTTTCAGCAAAAGTTCGGCAAAATCAACCAAGCTATCTTGCTTGCATAAATCTTCATATTTTTCATAAAGACCTTTTATGGTTTCCGTATAGAAATCTTTTTCGGCCTTAATATCCTTTGATCTTTTTCCATCATCTTTCCATGAGTTGATTTGCCATTGAATTTGCTTGGGTGGCCATGCGCTATCCTCAAGCTCGAGCTCTTTGGCTAATCTTTTAATGATCCTGAGCTGATCGTCTGCATCAAGAATCGTGAAGCCTGAAATAAGATTTGCCTCTTTATAAAATCTTTTAAGTGTCCTGTGTGCCAATCCATGGAACGTTCCGCACCATAATTCTGGAACGGGTGATTTAAGCAGCTCCTGAATTCTGCTCTGCATTTCATTCGCAGCCTTATTGGTAAAGGTAACCGTCATAACGGTTCCAGGATTGAATCTGAATCCGTCTACAATCCAAGCTACACGATGAACCAGTACCCTTGTTTTTCCAGACCCGGCGCCAGCCAATACAAGTAGATGAGGTGATTCAGATGTAACAGCCTCACGCTGCTTTTCATTGAGGCTTTCTAAAATATATGAAACGTCCATTTCTTGAGGTTACAATTGATCCGTACAGATTATTTTACCTTCATGCAGACTAAATTACTCAGAGAAATCCAAGGCGCATACGACAATTTAAGAAAATCCGAAAAATTAGTTGCTGACTTTATTTTAGAGAATCCCGCTGATGTGGTTGCCAGCACAATGGCACAAGCAGCTGAGATGATGGGTATTAGTGAACCAACCTTAAATAGGTTTTGTAAGGCGTTAAATTATTCGGGGTTTAATGAATTTAAACTGGCCCTTGCCCAGCAACTTGCTGCAGATGAATACTTCACCTCTTATGAGATTGATCCAGAAGACTCTATTCAGGTGCTTACTGAGAAAGTTTTTGATACAACGATAAGTGAAATCTTAAATATTCGCTCGCAGTTAAATCAAGAGCTGTTGGAGGAAGCTATAGAAGCGCTTGCAAATGCAAAGCGAATTGAATTTTTTGCTTTTGGTGGATCTGCACCGGTTGCCATGGATGCACAACATAAATTTTTTAGATTAAAGATCCCATCTTCCTGTATATCTGATCCGCACATCCAATTCATGTCTGCTAACTCACTTAATGAAGATGATGTTGTTGTTGCAATTTCTCACTCTGGAACTACCAGCGCATTAGTAGATACTGTCAAAACTGTTAGGAGTTTCAATGCCTGTGTGATTGGACTAATGCCGTCAGGAACACCGCTCTCAAAAGAGTGCGATATTTCTCTAGAAGTAGACGTTGGAGATTCGGCTAGACTTAATAGCCCTATAACATCAAGGCTGGCCTATATGGCAATAATTGATGTTTTAGCCGTGGGAGTAGCGCAACTAAAACCAGAAGCACAAGACCATCTATATAATATTATAGTGAGTCAGTCTTCGTTAAAAATAAAATAGTTACTTAATCAATCTTTCTCTAAAAATTAATTTCAAATACCAGCTCACACTTTTGTTTGTTGCTCGAATAGTATATTTTGATTTCGAGTTTGGTGAAATTGATCCTTCATAACAATTATGTAAAACAAGGATTTCTCCGATTTGTAATTTTATATTTAGGTCCAATTCAGAAAAAGTAACTGTTAAACAATCTTTTTCAGTAAGTGCTCCCATTAAAGACAATAATCTTTGGCCTCCAGAATCTTTTTTCATAAGCTCAGATTGAGTTTCTGGATTTAATGAATCAATTGTTTCGGTTGGTATATTTTGTTCACTGAAAGTTGTGACTAAATATTTCTCTGCGTTTCTTATGGGCGTTTGGACGAGTATAGAAAGTCGCTTGCTTGTTTCATGAAGTAAGTTACTGGCGTCATGGTTGACTCTGTAAATATTAATATCTTCTGGACCAATCTTTTTTGCAATATTTATAAATTCTTCACACTCGTCTTTAGATAAAAAATCATGAACAACATAAATGATCGGATCAGCAGAGTACATCGTTACATTATCAGCAAGTTTTTTTGGAAAATTATTTGGTCTCATATGCGATAATTGTATCTTATCTATGGCAATATTTATTTCAGTACCGTCATATAAAGATCCCTTATTAACAGAGACCTTATGCAGTGCTTATCAAAATGCAAAATTTAAAAAAGATTTGATATTTTGTGTCCTTGATCAGTCTGAAGATGGTATAGAAATTGATAAGCTAGTTTTTAAAAATCAAATAATTTATGAAAATGTTCCGCCAGTAATCTCCAAAGGAGTATGTTGGGCTAGAAATAGAATTCAAGAATATTTTGAGGATGAGGAGTATTATTTACAAATCGATTCACATACAATTTTTCAAGAAAATTGGGATGAAATCCTTATTACCTATCATGATTGGCTAAAAGCTCAGAGTAAAAATTTTGTTATTTCTTCATACCCAAGAGCATTTACCTGCAACAAAACATTGACTAAGTTTGAGTTAAATACAAAATTTCAAGGAACTCATGGTATGTCATTTAAAAAGGGAGATGTATTCAAATACGATATCGTTTCGATTCAAACTGCAATACCGACCACTTCATCTGAACCGCTAAAAGGTCATCTTGTTGCAGCAGGATTTTTATTTTCTAGTGGTAATTTTGTAAAAGAGATTCCTTACGATCCTGAATATTATTTTCATGGAGAGGAGCTTGCTATCGCTGTAAAACTTTTTACCAGGGGTTGGGATGTTTTTCATGTTCCAAAGACGCCATTATTTCATTTATATACAGATGTAGAAAATCTTCCAAGAGATTTGCATTGGAATCCTAAAGATGAAGAAAATAGAATAAAAAAATGGACTCAGCTGGATGCAATTAGCAAGAAAAAGATTGAATCCCTTTTCAATGGAGAGATTGAAGGCAAATTTGGGCTTGGACATAAAAGAACTATCAAGGATTTTGGAATTGCACTGGGATTGGATTTTGAAAAAAAAGAAATTGTATCCCCAAACCTTGCATTTACAGAATCTAGATTCTTAAAAGTAACCAATGAGTCTGTACCGTTCGATAGCGTGATTGCAGACAATAAATAGGAAATAAAAAATGAGTGAAAAAAATATAAAAAATTATCTAAAAGAGTACTGCGAATTCGTAACAAATGTAACTAGCAGTCCAAGTCTTGATCAAAAGGCTCTCTTCGAAAGGATGGAGGAAATTGAATCAGAATCTAATATTAATCCAGCTAGGTTACTTACTGCAGCACTTGGTTTGGGCAGCGAGGGGGGCGAATTTGTTGAAATTGTTAAGAAAATTTTCTTACAGGGTAAGCCGTTCACAGAAGATAATGTATTTCATATGAAAAGAGAGCTAGGCGATATTATTTGGTACTGGGCAACTGCTTGTATGGCTCTGGACTTAGATCCTTACGAAGTCATTAACGAGAACAAATCAAAACTTGAAGCAAGATACGGTAAAGGCTTTAAGGTTGAAAAAAGCGAGCATAGAAAAGATGGAGATCTGTAATTTAAAAAATTATATTTCTGATTTTTGATTAAGGTCTTGAACTGCTTCTTCAAATTCCATCGTTAAATTATCGACAAGTTTTTTGACTGAGGGTGAATCTTTTATTGAGCCTGTTCCCTGACCTGAACCCCAGATATCCTTCCAAGCTTTTGATTCCGTATTCCCACCTGATCCAAAATTCATAGTAGATTTATCGGCATCTGGTAAATTTTGAGGATCGAGGCCAGCCTTTTCAATTGAACCTTTCAAATAATTCCCATGAACACCTGTGAACAATGACGAATAAACAATATCATCTGCGGCACTTTTAATAAGCATTTGCTTATACTCTTGGTCGGCATTGGCTTCTTCTGTAGCAATAAATCTTGTTCCTATGTAAGCAAAGTCTGATCCTAAAGCTAAACTAGATGCAACTGCGCTTCCTGAACTAATTGCACCTGAAAGAATAATGGCTCCATCAAACCATTCTTTTACTTCTCTAACTAAGGCAAATGGAGAGAGTGTGCCTGCGTGACCCCCTGCTCCAGAGCAAACCAAAATAAGCCCATCAACTCCTTGCTCAGCAGCTTTTTTTGCATGTCTTACATTAATTACATCATGGAAAACCATTCCTCCATAAGAGTGAGCAGCTTGAACTATTTCTTCGGGAGGCCTCAGAGATGTAATAATAATTGGGACTTCGTGCTTAACACAAATTTCCATATCACCGAACAGTCTGTCGTTTGAACCGTGACAGATCTGATTGACAGCGAATGGAGCTATCCTTTTTTCTGGATCAGCCTCTTTTGCCTTAGCTAGCTCATCTTTTATTCTTGTAATCCATTCATAAAGAACATTTTGAGGCCTTGCATTTAATGCAGGAAATGAACCAATAATGCCAGATTTACATTGAGCTATTACCAGCTCCGGTCCTGATACTAAAAATAAAGGAGCACCGATTACTGGAATTTTTAATTGCGATTTTAACTGATCTATTTGATTCATAATGATGATGAATTTTAGGTATCTTAGGCGATAGTAAAATTAACATCAAACAGTTTATTTGTGTGCTTTAATAACTATCAATTAGAGTCTTTTAATCGATATGAGCTTTGCAGAAATTACTAACTTATTTGTTTCGCTAGCATGGGGTCCATGGTTGGTTTTCTTATTAGTGGGTGCAGGAATCTTTTTTTCTGTTTTCTCAAGATTTATTCCGTTTTTAAATCTTAAAAAAGGGTTTAGGTATATGTTTCAAAAGGATCGCTCCTCCGAGGGAAGCATTTCTAAATATGAAGCCTTAAGTTCAGCGCTTTCAGGAACAATAGGTTTAGGAAATATAGCGGGTGTTGCACTTGCTGTTCAGCTTGCTGGCCCAGGGGCTGTTTTTTGGATGTGGGTAACGGCATGCCTTGGCATTGCTACAAAGTTTTTTACCTGCTCTCTCTCTGTAATGTATCGCGAGAAATCTAGTGATGGAGCTATTTTGGGTGGTCCCATGTATGTAATTAAAAATGGATTGTCTAGCAAGTGGGCATTTTTAGCGTATTTCTTTGCGTTTTTTGGAATGATAGGAGGACTACCAGCAGTTCAGAGCAATCAAATGGTTCAAATAATTAGTGAGTTTGCCTTGCCAATTTTATCAATTAAAAGTCAGTTAATTTTTAACATGTTATGCGGACTTTTAATTGCTGTTATAGCTGGAACAGTAATTATTGGTGGCCTTACTAGAATAGCCAAAGCTTCATCTTGGCTTGTCCCTATCATGGGAGGGCTTTATGTGTTGACGGCAACTTTTATTTTGCTTCTCAACCTTGGTGATGTGCCACGTGTAATTCAAATAATTTTCACGGATGCGTTTTCAGGTACCTCTGTTGCAGGTGGCACTTTAATGGGCGTAATTATGTATGGCATTCAAAGAGGTGCTTTTAGCAATGAGGCAGGAATTGGAACAGAGGCATTAATTCATGGCACGGCTAAAACAAATAGCCCTATTAAGCAAGGTTTTGTTGCAATGATTGGTCCAATTTTTGATACATTGCTAATCTGTACAGCAACTGCTCTTGTAATTATTCTCTCTGGCTTATGGACAAGCAATGAATACTCAGGAGTAAGTCTAACTGCGATGTCTTTTGAGTTTTTTCTTGGAAATGCAGGCATTATTGTTGTCTTTTTATGCGTCGTATTTTTTGGAATTAGTACTATTTTTACTTACTCATATTATGGTTCTGTATGTGCAAGATTTCTCTTTGGCCCTAAAGGACAAAAGTTGTATTTGTACATCTTTATAGCAACCATCATCTTCTTTGCTTCCATTTCTTTGGATTCTGCAATTAATATTATTGATGGTTCATTTGCAATGATGGCAATCCCTACTCTTATATCTTCGATAATTTTGGCTCCAAAAGTCATAACCCTTGCAAGAGAGTTTCTTTCAAATGAAGATAGTCTTTAAGGGTCGCCAGTGAGATATTTCGTTCACGATTTCCATAATCTGAATTGCGTCAACAGTTAATTTAAGACTCTCTTTTAGGAGGAGATTAAGTTCATTCTTGCAGTCAATATTTGGTTGCCCATACATTAATGATATATGTGGGAAAAGTGTTGCATAGGTTAGGCCAAGGATAGAATTGATTTTTGAGGCTATTAGATCAAGCCTTTCACTTTGCTTGATACTAAAATAATGAGATTGAAAGTATGTGTTTCCAGTGAGGAGTGTTTCGATTTCAATTTCAAAAGGCTCGAATGATCTAGCTATCTCAGTAAGAGATTTAAATTCCCTTTCTGTTAAAAAACTATGGTCCTTAGATATTGAAATATGAGGTTTAAATAATGGAGCATCATACTTAATTGCAAAGTGCTTTATGGCTTGCTCAAAAATTTCATCATTTTTAAATGTTAGCCACAAACAACAATGTCTTTTAATTCTGGGTTTTGAAAAATTCATTTGATAAATATTTGACTGCATGCCCATCTTCAAAAGTTTTTTCACCAACTGAAACAAATCCATGTTTTTGATGAAAATTTAACGAAGGTTGGTTTAAGGGTTTTATATTTACCTCACAACAAACTTTCTTTCTGGCGGACTCTTGGATTTGTAAGTGTCTATATATTTTAGAACCTAGCCCAGAGTTTCTAAATTTCATATTAATTGCTATCCGGTCAATGTAAGTGAAAGATGAATACTTTTTTAAAAAAAATAAATAATTTTTGGATGCATATTCTGAATCCTCAGACATGCAAATCATAAAGCCAACTATTTTCTTTTCAACGGAAGCAATTATGACAATATCGGACATTGAAATTAATCTTTTTAAGTGATCTATGTTATCTAAATAGCCAACTTCAGGAGTATTCTCTTGGTTAAGCTTATAAATAGAATCTGAATATAAAAATGATTCTTCCTTTGAAAGGCTGCGGATTTCGGTATCCATGTTTGAGAAGTTTATAAAACTTTTTCTTTAAATTCATTCATGGCATCTAATACCACTTTAGCTTTTTTGCCCTTTGCATAACGCTTCGTATTTTCATAAAAGGGGTGGCCCAAAGTTGCTAGATCTTTTGCTTTTTCTAAAGCCGTTTTCATGAGAGATTCTTTAGTAACAACCTCATCAAGGTACCCCGCCTCCACTGCATCAACCGTTGAAAAAGGCAAGCCATGCAATACAGCATTATAAAAATGCTTTTTAGAAACTCTATCCTTCAGAATTTCCATCATTTGAGTGGGTATATCCATATTATTGCGTACTTCATTTGCCTGACAAATATATTCTCCTGTGACTCCAATTCTGTAGTCTGCACAACAAAGAATAAATACTCCTAGAGCTATCGAGTGACCTGATGCTGCGATAATAACGGGTCTTGGAAATGTATAAATATCATAGAGCAGTTGATTTCCTAGTGTCACCATCCTGACTATCCTTTCTTTGTCACCAGATGCAAATGTTTTTAGATCAAATCCTGCAGAAAACATTCCTTTTCTACCAGTGATAACCAAGCATCCTTTGTCTTTATGTACTTCACTTAAACACTCATAGAGGCTCTCGAGCATGTCTTGTGAAAAGACATTAGCCTTCCCGTCATCAAGGGTGATAATTGAAATGTCATTTTGGAATTCTATTTTTGCCGTCATTTTGTTTTCAGTTATAAATTATTTTCTGCCTTGAGAATTATCTCATCGGGCAAACTAAATGCATCTCTCTTAATTTCCCACTTATTTTTAATCTTTTCAACTTTCAGGGTGCCATACAAGTGAGGAAATTCGCCAGTTCTCTCTCCTGCCGGAACTGCTTTCTCGAAAATAATTTTATCATTATAGTCCTGTGTATTGATTTGCAAGAGAACCAAAGAGTCAAAATCATCAAAATAAAAGGCTAGTGTCCCCGCTAATTGTTGTGCAGTTGATAAGTGAATGAAGCCATCCTTGCGGTCGAGAGCTGTCTCAATTTCGCCTAAGGCTTCTGCATCTGTCCATTCGCTGACAGTTAATATTTTATAAACTTGTTTATTCATATTTTTGTCTCTATCAAAGGAGCATGCCATTAATAATATGCTGCTCAAAGCAAGCAAAAGCATTTTTAACTTAAATTTCAGTATTCTCATAAAACTAAACAATAATTAGTATAATTTCGATCATGGATTATGTGCCATATGCAGTTCCGTTTTTTTTATTAGCCATTTTGGTAGAACTTACCTATGGTTTTTTAAAACAGAATAATACCTACAGGCTAAATGATGCGATCTCAAGCTTATTTATGGGATCCCTTCGTACAGCTAATAAACTTATCCTTATTGGCCTGGGTGGATATGTATTTTACTTGATTGAAACAAACCTTACGCTTTGGCGGATGGATGGAAGTTCGGTCTTTACATGGATTTTTGCTTTTGTGGTCTATGATTTTTTTTATTACTGGTTTCACCGTATTAGTCATGAGCGCCAAATTTTTTGGGCTTCACATGTTGCTCATCATCAAAGCGAGGATTACAACCTGAGCACTGCTTTAAGACAAACGGGCACAGGTGCCTTACTGACCTGGGTCTTTTACATACCTGTTTTCTTGATAGGTGTACCTTCATATGTATTTGTTAGTGTTGCATCATTAAACCTGATTTATCAATTTTGGGTTCATAGTGAACACGTTCCAAAACTTGGGTTCTATGAATGGGTTTTTGTGACACCCTCGAATCATCGTGTTCATCATGCTCAAAATGACGAATATATAGATAAAAACTATGGCGGTGTCTTTATCATTTGGGACAGAATGTTCGGGACCTTTAAAGAAGAGGACATCAAGATTCCATGCATCTATGGAATAAGGGGCCCTATTAGAACCTTTAATCCGATTTGGGCAAATTTACATATTTATGTTCAGATGCTGAAAGATATTTGGAGCTCAAAATCATTAAAAGATAAACTCTATGTCCCCTTTGCTCGAACGGGCTGGCGCCCAAGCTCATTGGAGAATGACACATTCAAAGACGATTTTGATCCAAATTTATTTAAAAAATATGATCCACAATCATCACAAAAAATTAAGTTCTATGCTTTTGTTCAGTTTATAGTCCTGAGTTTTGTAGGGCTCATGGTTCTTGAGTCAGGCATATTTGAATATTCCGAATTATGCATAATCATCGGAATGATGGCATTCACAATGTTTTGCACTGCCGCCTGGTTAGATGGGAAGAATGCATACAAATCTGAATCACTAAGATTGATAGTGCTACTAGTGCTTGGAGTCTATGCGTTAAGCAATCCTCTTACCTACCAGCTGGCTCTCGGTTTATTTATTTATGTAGCCTTGAACCTTTTTGCATTGCCGATCCTAAAGCCATCGATTAATTAAGGTCATGGGGTCATATGTTTTAAGCAGAATTTTCTTAATATTACTTTTCATAATTAGTGTCTTGATTGTTAATTTTATTTTTTCTCCAATTGAGAGGCTGAATTACATAATGAAATTGGAGCCCGAAGTAAAAACGCTTTATATCGAAGGCATGTCATTTAGGGATCTTAATAAAAATAATCAACTTGATCGATACGAAGACTATAGGCTTGATACTACTCATAGAGTAGAAGACTTATTATTGCAAATGACCCTTGAAGAAAAAGTAGGAATGCTTTTCCACCCTCCAATAACAATAAACCCTGACTGGATGTTTAGGCTATATTCATTATTTGTGGATGGAGGTAAACTGACCGAAAGTGAAATCATCAATCAGTACATCAATCACTTTAATTTATACGGCAATCCAAAACCTGAAAAACTTGCAACAAGATTAAACAAGATTCAAAAAATAGCCTCGAGATCAAGACTTGGTATTCCCGTCACCATAAGTTCAGATCCCATTCATGAAGTGCCTAACGGAGGGGGCGTAGCGTCTTTTTCTTTGGACGGGTTTTCTAAATGGCCGTCACAGCTTGGCCTTGCTGCCTCTCAAGATCCTGACCTTGTAAAACAATTTGCAGAGATAGCACGAGAAGAATATCTCGCTGTTGGAATCAGAACAGCCTTACATCCAATGGCTGATCTTGCAACTGAGCCAAGGTGGGCAAGAAACTTTGGTACCTTTGGATCGGATAATGTTTTGAGTTCACGTCTAACCATGGCTTACATGGATGGGTTTCAGGGTGAAACCATAGACTCTCAAAGTGTCATGACCATGGTCAAACATTTTCCTGGCGGAGGGCCTCAAGAAAATGGCTTAGATCCTCATTTATTTTCTGGCAGAAATCAAATATATCCAGGAAATATGTTTGATTACCATCTGAAGCCCTTTGTCGATGCCATCAATAATAACCTTGCAGTCATCATGCCTTACTATGGGATCACTGTGAATCAGACATCTGAAAATGTTGCTATCGGTTTTAATAGAGATCTTTTAACCACGCTTCTTAGAGATAAGCTTGGGTATAATGGTGTTATTTGTTCAGACTGGGGAATCATTAATGGTCGACACTGGGGAGTTGGAGATCTATCAATTGAAGAGCGCTATATTAAAGCTATCGATGCAGGGATAGATCAGTTTGGTGGAGAAAAAGATACGATAGTTGTTTTAGAGCTTATAAAAAAAGGTCTAATACCATTATCCAGAATAGATGCCTCTGTTAAAAGGATCTTAAAAAATAAATTTGATCTTGGGTTATTTGATAACCCCTACGTAAAGGTTGATCAGGTAAAAAATCGGGTCAATACTAAGCGTAATATCAGGCTCGGCCGAGAAGCTCAAAAACAATCAATGGTTCTCCTTAAGAATGACTCGGTTTTACCGCTGGACAAAAATATTAATATTTTTGTCGACGGGTTCAATGCTAAAAGTATTGTTCATGGTAATTCAGTCAACAATATCGAAGATGCCGATGTGATTGTTTCATATGTTCATACGGTTTTTAATGGCAATCAACCATCTGGAATTGATAGGTTGGTAGATAATGTTTTAAGTTCTATTTTTCCTAATCAAGACCTTAACTTTTCTGCAGAAATTTTAGAAAAGCTTGAGGAATTTTCTTCGATTAAGCCCCTCGTCGTTATAGTTGATCTTAACAGGCCAGCCATTTTGGATTCCATCAACCAGATGAGCTCTGCCTTGGTTGGAACTTTTGGTGTTGATGAGGATCTGATCTTTGAAACTTTATTTGGTGAGTCAAAGCCTTCAGGGAAATTACCTTTTGAAATTCCCTCCTCAATGAAAGAAGTGAATGAGCAGCTTGAGGATGTTCCAGACGATACCCTGAATCCAACTTTTAAATTTGGGTTTGGCTTAACTTATTAAATTTTGAAAATTAAGGAACTGAGGGAAGTTTATTATAGTCAAGGCCTTCATATGGATTTTGTATAGCTATAGCGTCTGGATGCACAACAGAAATAACTATATCACTTCCGATTGTTCCCGATACAAATCCCCAGCTACCTCTGCTCCTAGGAGTGATATTGATTGTTGCATATCTTCCTTCTTTGGAATATACCATAGAAATCTCCTCACCAACTTTAGAAGCAACTAGTAACCACCCTGTAGATGGTGTTTCATTGCCATAAAATATTAAGTTTTCAGCGGGAGAAAATCCTGACTTTAGTACAACTCTACCAGAGATTGCATTGCCGGTTCCCAAGATAACAGTTGGATCTTTTATAATTTCTGAGTCTTTTGGTATTGGTAAATCAGATAAGAGATATTGGATTACTTTTTTTTGATTTTGTTGCCATTCATCAACGACAACTGCGCAACTTGATACAAATATGAAAGCTGATATTAAGATAAGCTTATTCATATAATGATAATAACAAATTAGATTCAATTTAAAAGCTATAGGTTTATTTGGTAACCGATCCTGAAAGCATTATCTATCTTATTGCTTGAAGTTAGATCAAAAGTAACAGCGCTGCGCTTATTAATATTGTAAAGAAATCCTAGGCCGATTTTAGTATCAGATTCATCTAAAAGTTCAATTTGATATGGCGGACAAGTATCTATTGCCTGGCATGTTGGTTCTCCAGTTTCAACTATTATTGTTTCTTTTGAAACATCTATATAAAGTTTTCCTTCAAAACTATTACTGTTTCCAAATCTTATTCCACCCAAAGCATTCGCTAGTGAGTTGTCTTTCGAAAAAGTAAATTTCTTACCTTCGATATCTGAGTTTTTAATTCCAATCTCAAAAAAAACATCAAACCAATTTTCAACATCAAAGCTCATTCTATCAGCCGAAATAGTTCCTATAACTTCTCCAATACCCATTTGAATTCCGATCCTAGCACTATCAATAATTTTGTCATATGACTCAGTTTTATAATTAAACCCATCAGCTAATCTTTCAGCAACTACGTAAAATGAACTAGGAAGATTAATTGACGCTTTGAGTGCGAGTCCTGACTTGTCGGCTCCAGACAAATAGCTAAGATTCATAAAAGTATGCCTGTAGTCTCTAGGATCTCTCTCAAGTCTTTGGGTTTCACTGGTTAAAAAATTAGGGAATCCTAGAACTAAAATTAATAAGAAAAGCTTGGCACTGATAAATTTCATTTAAGCACTAAGGGTTATTGTAAAGCGCTCCAACTAAAGAAATCTGTCTTATCAAAGTCGTCCCCTTTCAGTTGAATCAAAACGTTCATAAAATTTCCATCAAATATTATTGAATTCATTAAGCTAACTATATCTTCCTTAGAGGATTCAGAAATGTATTTTTTCATTCTGTCAGTAGTATCAAAATTGTAATTACCCTGCTCCCAATCATAAACAAAGTTACCTGACTCAATGTATACATTTTCGGGCTTTTGATTCATTTCATCTAACAAAGCTTTAATGGTTCCATCAACTGTTTTCTTATCAATTTTTTCTAAAGCAAGAGCAAATCCATATTGAAAATCAATAATTTTTTCTTTTAAGCTTTGTAGATTTGTATTATCACTAATAATAATCATAGAAATTGCAGGGTACTCTCTTACCTCGCTTTCATTACTAAATACTACATATCCTACCTGCTGATCTGTCCTCAATGCATTGAAAAAAGTTGGTCCAAGAAGTTTATTTACTATTGTAAATTCGCTAAGCACCTTCAGTGACTTTTCTGGATAAATGTACATATCCACAATACCAACACCATCTCTTGGAATATTTACCTTTTTCATTCTTGATGTTCCAACTTTTACATTAAAGTTATCCTCTTCAATAATTGGCTCTTTTTGGGACGTCTCACCAAAAATATTTCTAGCATTTTGTGCAAATGAAGTCATGGATTCAGGTGCAAATAGTCCGTGGCCATATATATCAATGTAAATAGAACTCTTAAAAAATTTTTGAAAAGAAAGAACGTTCGCAAAAGTTGCATTATTTATCGCATTCATTATTTGTTTTTTTGAATAAATATTGCCGAACTGTTTGAGAGTATTGTCGGTATACCAGTCTAATTGATCCGAAATATCTTGCTCATCAAAGCCGTCATAGAAATCTTTAAGCAGCTTTACTGCATTATTAAACATAAATTCTTTTGGTTGAAAGTCATTAAACTTCTCTAAGATTTTAGTTGCATAATCAATCTGTTTGCTACTCCTGCCGTAGAGACGGAAAACCAAGTTACCCTCATCATTTGGAGAAGGATCTACTGCGATGCCTCTCTTAAATGCTCTTTGATAAAGGCTTCTGTTGTTGTTCAAAAACATTATTGTTAGTAATCCAGATGAAATAAGGTTATCAACGGTGGACATAGGTAGATCTGAAATGAGCCCCACCTGCAACGTTGATTCGCGACCCTTAAAATACTGAGTGTGAGAAAGGTAGGCTTGAACTCCATCATCGGAATAAACTTTCTTGGGAGAATTATAATCTGCAAGCGCAAGGCCGAGAGATTGCTCATCATCATCTTCAATGACTTCAGGATTTGGGATAACCAGAGCTAAGGATGTGTTGCTCCATTCTTGAAAGCTCTCTTTAGAGATATCTTCTACTCTATATCCCCCATCGGCAAATTGTAGATTCTGATCTGTTTCTTCATCTGGGCTCACATGATAGATCCTAATATTTTCAGAGTTCATCTGATTCAGTACTGATCTGACTAACTCTGGGCTGAAATTCTCGGTAACATATTCACTATCAATAATATGTTTAGGCTCAATATCATAAACTCTTAAACTTAGGCTTATTGCGAGAGACAGCGGAGTTTGCGGAGTATAGTTTTCAAAAGCAATCTGATTAATTGATTTTAATTCATTGAAATGATCTTCTACGATTCCTTCCTTATTAATTAAATTAATGTAAGAAAAGACTGATGAAACAATATCATCCTTATTATTTTGACCTTTATCGGTAAGTGTAAATTCTAAGAAAATTGAGCCATCATGTGCCCAAGCGTCAGGACTAAAGACTGCAGCGCCTGATTGAATATATCCATTTTCTGTTAGAGATCCCATAAGGGTTCCCTCTTCTTGGGAATTAAAAAGTTTTTCTAGATATTCGTTCGGTTTTTGACGCCAATTTGATGAATTATTTTGCATCGGGAACTCGAGAACAAGACCAGGAGATTTAACTTTACTTTTGATATAAATATTCTTTTTAAGATTTTCTGGAAGATAGGCTTTTGTATCAGTAAGGTCACGAGATGCATTTGTATTTTTTATGCTGCCAAAGTATTTTTTAGCCATTCGCTTTAATTTTCTCGGTGACTCATTGCCTACCAAAATAAGCTTCATGATGTTCGCCGAGTAATAGCGCTTATGAAATTCTCTTAGTGATTGAAGTAAGATTTCCTTTTCTGATGAGAGTGTTTCTTTATTGCCAACTCCTAGAAGGGTCTTGGGATGATTTGGGTTTCCGGTCATTGCCGCAGTTCTTTGTCTAATAAAAGCCTCGGACTGCCTGCGAAGAAGCCATTCTGAATTAACTGCATTAATCTCTTTTTCAACCATTGTTCCATCAAACAGAGGAGACTTTATTGCAGCTGAAAGCCTATCAAGGGCATCTTCAAATTTATCACTGTTAATTGAAAACAAGTATGTTGTTTGTTGATCTGCGGTAAAGGCATTTGTATCTCCGCCATTTTCACTAATAAATTGCATGTATTCATTTGGATCTTTATATTTATCTGAGCCCATAAAGATCATGTGTTCTAAGAAATGGGCTATGCCCTGTGCACTAGCTGGATCTTGGTATGCGCCCACACCTACGCTCAAAGTTGCGGCAGAAGTAGCAAGATTTTTGTCGCTGATTGTTAAAACCTCTAGGCCGTTATCCAATTCAAAAACCTCATAAGATCTTGGGTCTGCTGGGCTTTTATTAACAGTATTTGCATTTAAGAATATAGGTACGGTTAGAAATACTATAAGAAAGAGACGTCTGTACATAAAATTAACTCATGTTTATATGTAAAGTATACTTTACATTATCTGTAATCAAAATGAACAATAAATTTTAATTATGTTGAATAAATAAAGTCGGGACATTATGCACATTGCTTTTAACAGTCATTACAAATGTTCCTTCTTTGACGCCTTTCTTGATCTGTGTAACATCCACTCCATGTGATATTAATCTTTTTCGAGCTGCCTCGATATCCTTAACATTCCAAGCCAACCCCCAAAGAATGTCTTTAGGTTCTTTGTCATTTTGCTCTTCTATTACTTCAATGGTTGTTTTGTTTAACCTAAAGAAAAGCATGCGCTTTTGCCAATGTTCTTCAAATTTGTCTAATGCAAGTCTAATTTCAAATATATCTTTATAAGTTCTAATAAAACCCTCTGCATCATTAGTGCTGATAACAACATGATCTAGTCGGTGAACAGATGAATCATCAACTTTTTCAGCTAGCGGTAGTTCTCCTCCGGTATGCTCAATAATAAATGAGAATAACCCCCTTGAAAGCTCTGGTACTAAAAATTGATTAACCCAAGTTCTTTTCTCTCCGGTATTAGAATTAACACCTTCGCCTAACGATGGATCAGCTAAGTTAAATGAGCTCTTTTTTAATATGTTCCTGAACTGATTAATGTCTGAAGTTCCAAAGACAATACCATTTAGTCCTTCGCCTGTATTTGCAAGCGTATGCTTTACAAGGTCAGCTCCAATACCCTCGCCTCTCGCGGCAAGCAATTCAAGGTAGGTATTTTGAAAATTAAATAAAGTATTTATGGTTCCAAATTCTTTATGTTCACCCTTCCAGACAGGTGGATTGCCAATTATCAACTCATAGTTTGCTGATGCTTCATCTAAATCTTCAACTGCAATGATTAAATGATCAACTGACTCAAGCATTCAATATAGTTATAGGCTTTTCTGATAACCAAAAATAACTTTGTAATCTGTTTTCATCTGCAAATTGTTTGCATCTTGATCAATTGGAAAGATAACTTCTAGACCGAATCTATGGTTGTCGCTCGAAAATATTGTGGTAAGGAGATTGACTCCCATAGCAAAGTAAACATTTAAACCGCCATAGTTTCTTGGGTCTGCTGTTTGTACGGGAGCAGATATTGAGATATTTCTTCCGGATATTTTGTCTTGATGAATTACATTTAGCCTTGATGATAATGATACTGCTCTGCTTAGTGGCATTTGAAGCCATGAATTAAATTCTTCTTTATCACCAAAGGACCATTGTTTGTCACTAATTACGGCTTTACTCTTGATCTGATTTCCCCAAATTATCCCGCTTTTAAGTGTTCTGACATTAGTTAATCCAACTATAAGTGATGTGGAATCATCACCTGGCTGCATGCCGTAAGGGAGAATCATGTCCATTCTTTTACTCATTGGAGTAAGTACTGTATCTTTTGATGCATTTTCTCCAACTGACTGTTGCAAGCCAGTTTCAAGGTGCCATCTCGAGCTCATGCCTTTATTTAATCTATAAAGAAGGCTTAAGGATAGGTCGGACAAATCACTTGATGAGGTCTTAAACTTTCCAATGAAGTCCCTGTTCATCATTGGCTTGAAAGTTTTTAAATCCATACTTTTTGACATATACATAGCCATAGCCATCAAAGTTATATTGCTGGATGGCGAGTACATTCCACCTAACATGGTCATTTGCATATTCATTTCTTTTGGTACCACTGACAGATTTGCTGGCATGCTGGAAACTGTATTAGTTAAATTTATAATCTCATGATCTGAAATATCATTTCCATTTAGCAGATTGCCATTCATATGCATAAATTCTTGCCTCAAAGAGAGCATAAATTTACTGTGATGCATGTCTCCCATTATTCCGATGGGTGCATGGTCTGAAGCGTTCATCATTTTATGACGATGTATATGCTGATGTGCCATTTTCTTATCTTCAGACAGCTTGCTGAGCAATGGCTCACACATGTTACAAACCGAGTAAATACTAACACTCATTAGTAATGCAATTGCAAGCAAGTATTTGTTTCTAAGCATCAGCAAGTCTCATGTTCTTCGGGTAAAGAATAAAATTATGCCTGATAAAGATGTGAAAAGTGCTATAAAGGAAAAAATTTTTAGCCAAAAGTTATCTATATTATCTCTTTCAACCCAATCCATTATATGGATGCCCCACATGAAATCCCAGATGCGCCACTGCAGCGATCTAATAGCGCTAATCTCACCTGAAAATGGATCGATATAAACATTTATTTCTTTGCTTCTTTCATTTTTTGAAATTACTTTGTACAGTGGCAAAACACGACCTCTAAATTCAGAGCCGCGTTTTTCTTCATCGATCAATATGACCTGAATGGGGACGAGAGTAGTCTTAAGGGAGACTATTTTTTTTGCATCCTCTGTACTGAGCATTTCTGTCTGTTTTTTTTCATCGGCAGCAGAAGCATTATTTTCCAACCTATATTGCTCACCTCGAACATTTTCTATTTTATTGAATGAGAAATAAATTCCTGAAATTGTCCAAAGCAAAAGTTGAATGGAGACGATAAGGCTGATGTATTTATGAAATTTCCTTAAAGTTATTTTCATAACCTAGGCAGGCTTTTATCCCTTCCTATCAAGCTTTTCAATTATTTCAATAACTTGGTGGGCATAATTACCAAGAATTGGAATTAATTCAATTTGAGCAAGAATTGCTACAAGAATCGAAACTAGCAAAGTTGCTCCAACTACAGAACCCAACCCTATTGCAAGGCCTCTAAGAAGATTGTAATAAATAAATTTTATCGGGCTTTCATGAATCTTCATAAAATTATGATCCTGAAGCTCCTCCAAAGCATCTGCTAGTCTTTTTTGATCATCGCTCATAAGCACCTCTGGTTAGTTCTAATATACTAAACTAATTATCAAACAATTACGTAAACCGTAATTGGTCTTGTAAAACAAATAAAGAAGTAATGCGCATAAGAGATTAGGTCTAATTTATGACCTATGCCTTCTTTTAGAAATTATTTACTACTTCGCGCAACAAGTGCACTCGCAGCAACTACAACAATCACACATGTATCAATTATAAATTAAATTGAGGAGATTGCACAATCTGCTTATTACTAAGGGATTATAGTGCTGGCTTATGCTGGTTTTTCGTGACAGTCAGCACACTCTAATTTTTTACAGGTCTGAAAGTTTTGGTAATGAGCAAAAACCAATAAAAGAGATCCCAGCAGTGTAATGGCTTTCTCACCTAGCTCACCCAATAATCTCTCCCCCATAATTACAGCAGCAACCAATGCGATCATTCCAATGATTGCGGCAGGAAAAAAAGAGGCAGTCTTATGATTTTTATATCCCGCATATAAAGCGAAGATGCTTACAGGAACAACAATAAATATTAATAGTTTATGAATAAATTCATTATCGATAGTAACGGATAAAAACCCTGCTGAAAGAATTACAAAAGACGGCACAAACAGACAATGGATTGCACAAGCTAGGGAGACAGTGATTGCAAATTTATCTGTACTTTTTTGAGTTTTTTGCATGGCTCATTGTAATACAGTAACAAAAATTAGTTAGAAAATTTTACTCATAATTCTTAATAAAATAGTGAGTAATGATTTCATAATTTTTTATCCTTACAGTAGATAAATTTATAAATATAAGTTATAATATATTATTAATTTCACTTATAATACTATTATGCGTCATATAGCATTTTTATTCATCTTTTTAGCATTATCTGCAAGTGCAGAAAACTTTAATATAAAAATGGTCAACACAGATTCCTCTGGCCAGATTATGGTTTTTGATCCTCCTTTTTTAGAAGTAAATATTGGTGACACAGTAACCTTTATACCTGCAGATGCATTACATAACTCTAAATCTGTTCCAAATTTGATACCCTCTTCAGCTGCTCCATGGGAAGGAGCCATGGACGAAAAAATAACAGTTGAGCTCAATACTGAGGGTATATATGTATATCAGTGTACTCCTCACTTAGCTCTTGGAATGATCGGAGTTATTCAAGTAGGCAATCCTGTAAATCTTAAGGAGATCAGTGAAAACATAACACCTCTTGAATCGCTGATTGCAATCAATAAGGAGAGGGTAAAGGATTATTTATCTAATATTAACTAATGTCCAAACCAAGAAACTTTTCTGATTACTTTGCTCTGTCTATGACTAAATTTTTTAGGCTGATAGCAGATACATTTTTTGCTAAAAGATATGGCCATAGAGCTGTTGTGCTTGAAACTATTGCTGGTGTTCCAGGAATGGTTGCGGGCATGGTTATTCATCTGAGAAGCTTAAGACATATGAAGACTGGATATGGCTATAGGATCAGAGAGATGCTTGCTGAGGCAGAGAATGAAAGAATGCACTTAATGTTTTTTGTTGAAATTGCTAAACCAAATACATTTGAAAGGCTGTTAGTCCTTTCAGCTCAGGGTTTTTTTATGACCTTTTATTTTTTTATGTATATCTTTTTTCCAAAAACCTCACACAGAATGATAGGTTACTTTGAGGATGAGGCTGTAAAGAGTTATACAGAATATCTTGATCAAGTTGAAAATGGTACAACTTTAAATATTAATGCTCCTGAACTTGCTATTGAATATTATGGTTTACCAAAAAAGGCAAAATTGTCAGATTTAATTAAATGTGTAAGGGCTGACGAAATGCATCATTCCAGCGTAAATCATAGTTATGCTGATGACTTTGATGGTATGAAGAATAGTTCCAAAACTAAAAAACCGGCTACGAAAAATACCGAAAGAAAAAAAATTGCTTGATGCAATTTTATTTCATTCAACATTATCGGCTCTGCGTGTCTGCGAGCCAACCTCTGCTGCAATAGAATTAGGAACTAGCATTGTCAAAGCGTAGTGTGATATTTTCCATTCACCATTAACAAGCTCAACAACGCCTGTTCCTCTACAATGACCCAATTTTTCATTAAGCAAGATCTCATCAAACCAACGTAGGTTGCCGTCACCTTCCCAATTACGCTCTATTACTGCATAGGTCCATCCATGGCCGTCTGAAAATGCTGGTTTAGCAAAAGCTTTAAACTCCTCAATAGTCCATCGTTCAGTTTTATCTGTACCTAAGAAAACAGCATCGGTACTGTAGCGGTCAAAATAAGATTCAAAATTCCCTGTATGCGCATCAAGATGCAAACCATTTAAGAGTAAATCAAGATCTTCTTGAGCCCAACTAATTTGAGGTAAAAACAAAATAATTATAGATATTATATTTTTCATAAAGCTTTGAAATGCTTTGACCAAATAATAAGGGATATCTTATCCTTCTTTGTTAGGATTCCAGATCACTAAGTTTTTAGTTTTGAGTCTGTTTACAATTAGCTTGTATCTTGATTGTTCTTCCTTCCACTCTTTTAGCCATTTATCACCATCTCTCTCTGCATCAACGAAAATGGCATTTGTAAAAGCCAAAGGTAATATTATTGCAACATGAATAATAATGCTTGCAATTGTATTGTAGTTAAAAAATCCTAAATAATTTGCTGCCAAAAACCCAAAGAAAACGCTCCATATAATGAATAATACCAACATGAAATAAGTTTGAAGGCTTGGATCAGGGATATACTTTAATGGATTATATCTAACGTCCATTACTCTTCTCCAACCGCTAACAAGCTTCATTACAAACCTTCTGAAAAAACTAGGCTTTTTCATGCTTGGTTTAATCATTTTTTTCTCCTATTAAATCTTATGAACTCTTTAATGACATGCATGCCCACAGTCAGCCATGTCACTAAGACTAAACTCCAAAACAATATCTCTATCATATGAATTAGAATTTTTTGGGTATACAAAAAATTGTAACCGAGTATTCTTTGCTAAGCCAAGAATAATCAAAGAATAAATTTAAGAAAAAGCCAAAAGATTAAGCCCCACATGATTGCGTTAACAATAACTGATCTAACAAAACTTTTTACGTGTGGTTGCATTTAATTATTTCTTTTAAATTAATCTATCTCTTTAAAAAAGCCAGCAATATTTTCTCTTAGGTCTGCGTTCCAGTCGGCTAATTTTTCCTTCATGTCTGATTTAATATCGCCTAATACAATAAATTGTTTTATTTCAAAGTGTTCTGGAAATTCTTCAACTAGGTGGCTTGCTGAATGATTTTCTAGTCTTAGTTTGGCAGCATCGCTATCCTCAAACATTTCAATCAACGTTGCTGACTTTTCATCTTTAGATAGAAACCATTCAAATCTTATGGTTTTAGGTTCGGCACAATTGAACACATAAGGAGAAGAGTTTTCTCTCATAAATTCTTTAACCTCATCTACGCTCTTGATCAGCCCCAACTCAAAAATGTAAGTTATTATTGAGTTCTCTTTGTTTAGTTCATTCGTCTTTAATAATTTTAATTCGCTGTTTCTTTGTGCTCTACCGAAATAGAAAAAGTGGAAATTATATTTTTTTAAGAAAGCAAAATATTAATTGATAGGATTCCCGTTAAAGTCATACTGCTCGATAATCTCTATGAGGTTTCCATTGTCATATTTTACTTTTGCCTTTAACTGTCCATTTTGATGAAAGGTTTCTGTTATTCCATGTTGAAGTTCATCACTATTATATGTTTTCATAAACTCAAGCTGCCCACTGTCATAATATGAAAATTCTTCAAAACTCAAAAGTACATCTTTTTGATAGTATTCTGTAAAAGTAATCTGACCATATTCATAACTAATCCATTCTCCTTCTAGTTTGTCATTTACAACATTTCCTTCAACAGACAAGTACCCCTCTTCATAGCCTTCATATCTGCCATTTTCAGAACCATTCTTATATTTAGTTTTAAGACTATAAGCTACGCCACACGCTTCATATTCTTCATATTCTCCATGCAATAAACCTTTTTTATAGGCGCCTGCTTTGTTTACACAAAATCCATACTCATCGTCAAAGCCCATAAATTTACCTGAAAATGGCTTTGAAGTATTAACTTGATATTTTAAACCTTGCCTTTCAACAAGCGTGACTTCGTTGATTGCTGAATTTGCATACTTTTCATACAAAGGCTTGGCATTAATGCTCAATGCAGAAGAAATTAAAATAATAAGTGTTAAGAAATAATAATTTTTCATAAAAATATTCTGCCATATATTTTAATGACTTTCCTTTCGAGTTAATCGATTTAGGAAACTAGACTGCTCCAAAGTTGCTAAGGCGAATTATCTCGACCCCAATCCTCGTTTTTTTAAATTTCCTTTTTTTTATTAAGTTATTAGCTTAGGTATTATTCCAAGTTGAGCAAGAATACCCAAGATAATTAACAATATGATACTGGAGGGTATTTGAAGATTCTTTTTTTGAATCCATTCAAGCGAGTCATCTATAAATTTTCTTATCCATTTATCAACTTTATCCATCCATTTAATAGCTTTTCTTGTCCATTTATCAGTAACATCAATTAATAATAAAGAAAATGCTGCAATGATAAGCCACACAAAACCATTAAGAGTCATGTCAATCAGCCAACCTAAAATTACCCAGTTTATTTCCATCAACAGATCCTAAAAACTAATCTTTGTTTTCGGTTATAAAAATATATCCCAAGTATGCAATTAAAAAAATTATTACATAAAAATTTTCACTCATATTATGTAGACATCTTTATCTACTCCACCGTTACTGACTGTTTTCGTTTGCAGAATAAATTTCTTGTAGAAATTTATGTATTTTTTGTCCACGTA
>MDSV01113690.1_pt1 | contig 70033 bp, 69 predicted proteins | sample 810851 | NCBI WGS metagenome assembly MDSV01 (sample SAMN05326640, study PRJNA326480) | marine metagenome | isolation source: seawater | place: Atlantic Ocean: North East | collected 2012
ACCTCGCCATTGTGCTGGCCGTTATATTCGAGCGCGGAGATCTGGAACGGCCCGGCAACGATACCGAACCCCGGGATCACGATCTGCGCCTCCACCAGCGCGGCGGAGAAAAACGCCGCGCGCACCGTCTCGTCGGATGCCTGATCCTTGAAGATGCCGGAGGCCGTCATCGACGCCCGTTGCACACCTGCGCCGCCAAGCAACTCGCGCCAGCGACCGGCGCTTTCGGAATCGGTGATGTCCACTGTCTCGGCGTTGAACGCCAGCCGCCGCGACCTGAGGCCGGCGACGGTTTCATAGGTGCTGCCATTATGCAGCTTCAAAAGCAGGTCCTTGCCTTTCTGGGCAGTCATGGAACTCTCCGTTATCTGTCTGGAAATCAGCGGCTCACGCCGGTTCGGTCGCCGCGCGAAAGCGCATTTCGGCGAGGAAATAGCCGGTCCGCGTCACCCGCTTCACCCTGGTCGAACGATGCGCAAGATTGACGAGCGTCGCACCGGAGAGCGACAGCGCCTGATCGTCGAGCAGCGCCCTCACCCGCGCCTCGATCTGCTGCAATGCCTTGCGCCCATGCGCCTCCGACCAGATCTCGATCGTCAGCGCATGCTCGAAAAGCTTGCCATCCACCGTTGAAACATCGGTGGTGACGCATTCTCCGAATACGATGGCGGGCAGTCGCGGCCGGCTCAGCAACCGGTCGAAGATCGCATCCGCGCCGATCAGCCCCGTCAGTTCGCCATCGCCGGAGAGCGCCGCATGGATCGCCGCTAGAAGCTCGTTTTCGGGTGAACTCATGGCTCGATCTCCTCGCATCGGCAGACCAGATAGCGCCCAGTCTCGTCGGGATCGCGCCAGCCATTGATCCTGAACGCCCGCCCGCCGCGCGTGAGCCGCATCCCCGGCGCCAGATCCGACCGCATCCGCATCCAGATTTCATGGGTCAGGCGAACAACCTCGCCATTGGCCTCCTCATCGAAGGCAATCGAGACCGGCTCGACCCGCGCCCAGAGCTTTGCGACCTCGGACCAGCTTTCCGTCGCACCGCCCTGCCCATCCGGCGTGAATGTGGGTGCCATCAGATCGAGACGGGCCGAAAACGCCCCCGGATCAAACGTGCGCATCAAAGCCTCCATGCCTTGAGCGGCGCGATCAGCCGGTCATAACCGTCGGGCGTTCCAGCCGGCTGCTGATCGGGCCCGATCGCGCCGCGAAACACGAACATGTGCGCCACATGCCGCAGGATCGCTTGTCTCGCGACCTCCGGCACATCAGCTGCAGTCCCGAAACCCGACGTAAACTCCACCTCGATGCCGTTGATCCCGGCCCGCCATCCGCCCATGCCGGGAAGATAGAACCGGGCCGGCCGCGCCCGCCCATCAAGCCGTCCAGCGTCGAGCGCCACAACCGTCGCCTCGCCATCGGCATCATAAGCCGTCACCGCATCGACGCTCTGCACCGGCCCATGCGCCAGTGAAATCATGCCGCTGGCAGGCCATGCATCGCGGTAAAGTCGCCAGCTCTGGGTCACCACCGCCAGACCGCTGACGCTTTCCAGATATTCCCGCGCGGCCACGATCAGCGCGGCCACCAAATCATCTTCCTCGCTGCCATCGAGGCGCAGAAACGCCTTGGCCTCGCTGAGGCTCACCGGCTCTTCCGCGGGCGGCGTTATCAGGGCATAGCTCATCGTCAAATTTCCTCCGGCAACGAAAAAGCCCCGACGCAAGCGCCGGGGCTGTCCTGTCTCAACTCTCCGTCTTCCTCCGGGTCATCCTCGGGCTTGACCCGAGGATCCAGGCCAGACGACAGACCCGTCAGAAGCTACCAGCCTCACGCCTCGCCGAACTTGATCAGCTTGATCGCCTCGAAATTCTGCACCCCGCCGCCAACGCGCTTGGTGGTGTAGAACAGCACATAGGGCTTGGCCGAATAGGGATCGCGCAGCACCCGAACCCCGGTGCGATCGACCACCAGATAACCCGCGGCAAAGTCGCCAAAGGCAATCGCCGTTTCGTCGGTCGCGATATCCGGCATGTCCTCGGCCTCGGTCACCGGGAAGCCCATGAGCGAGGCCGACTGGCCGAGCCCGGCCGGCGGCTGCCACAGATAATTGCCGTCATCATCCTTGAACTTGCGGATCGTGCCCTGCGTCTTCCGGTTCATCACGAAATGGGCATTCTGACGGTGCGCCGCCTTCAGCGAATAGATCGTCTCGATCAGCGTGTCGGAAGGATCCGCCGCCTTGAACGCGCCATCCGCGCCCGTCGCAACATAGCCGATCTTGCCCCATTCCCAGGCGCTGTCAGCCACATTGGTGTAGCTCAGGAAACCCTTCGGCATGGTCGCCGTATTGCCGTTGATGAAGGCCGCACTCTCCTGTTCGGCGAAGGCGATATCGATCTCGCTGGCGATCCAGCTCTCGACGTCCACCGCCGCATCATCCAGCAGCGAGGCGCTCGCCGCCGGCATCGCGTAAAGCTCCATCGTCGGGAACGAAAGCTCGGAAATATCCGGCGTCGCGGTCTGGTCACGGTCGGCGATCTCGCCCACCCAACCGGCGGTGAAGCCCGAAGCGATGAACGGCTTCTTCAGCACCGCGCCCGAAACCTGGCGCACCGTCGCCAGTTGCCGGATTGGCGAAACAGCCGTCAGCCGCCGGCCGATTTCGGTATCGGTCTCATCCGGCACCAGATAGCCGCCATCGCTTTCGGTCGTCGAAATCGCCTTGGCCTCAAGGGCCCGCAGCCCCTGCTCGTCGCCGCGACGGATATAGTTCTCGAACGCCGCCTTGTGCTCGCTCGCCGCAAGAGCGTTCGAACGGCCGAGCGAAGGGCGCGCCTTCTTCAGCTGCATCTCGTCGATCAGCCGCGACTGGGCGTCCATGGCGCGGTTGATGCGGTCGACCTTCTCGCGGGTCACCGCGTCCTCGCCCATCTTGCTTTCGATTTCGCCGAGCCGGCGGTCATTGGCTTCCTTGAAGGCCTCGAAGCTCGACATGAAGTCTTCGAAAGCCTGGTTGATCGGCGCGCTTTTGATCTCCGGCGCAACCTTCATCTGAGACATGGTCACAATCCTGTCCTCTCGCAATTGTCGTGGGAATGCGGACGTCGCCTGTGGCAACCGACCGCAAGTGCTGTCAGGGCGTCATCATCCGGCTCGCCCGCCGAAGCAGGCCGAGAAGCCGGTCGTCGTCCACCCCGTCTGCGCCATTGGCCGCATCCTGCCTGCCAACAAGCGCGTCATAGCCGCCGGCCAGAAACCGGCGCGCCGCCTTTCGGGAGAGGCCGGCATCCCGCGTCAGCCATCGCTCGAATTCTCTGATTGTCGGAAAGATATCGCCCGCCTGCTTCACATTCGCGATCCGCGCGGACGGCAGCATCGGAAAGGTGACGATCGATATCTCCCACAGATCCGCCTCCAGCACCCGGCGCACGCCGGATTTCGCATCCGTACGCGCCCTAACAGTCTGGAAGCCAATGGAAAGCCCGTCGAGCCCGCCGGCCTTCATCAGCGCGTGGACCTCGCGGGCGCGGGCCACATCGGCCGAAAGCACGCCCTCGACATAGAGCCCGCGCCCATCCTCGCGAATCTTCGTCCACGTCCCGATCGGCTCGCAGGGATCATGCTGGAACAGCATCCGCACGCCGCCCGCGCCGCGCTTTTGCAGCGAGCGGGAAAACGCCCCGCGCTCGATCATGTCCTTGCCGAGGTCGATCTCGCCGAACAGGCTCGCATAGCCCGAGAATGAACCGTCGCCCGCAAGGTCGGTCAGCGACAGATCGGCATATTTCAGTTCATCGGCCAGCATGGTGTTCTCGCCCATATCCACTCCTTGAAATTCGCCGGTCATTTTCAGTAGCCGACAGCCTCGCGCTTCTCCTCGTCGGAGAGAAAATCGGCGCCGGACACCCGGGTCCACAACGCATCGCGTTCCGCCGAAAGGGCGGAGACCTGGTCGAGATCGACCTCCAGCTTCAGCCCCGCTCCGTAGACCGGCGCAAGCCAGCTCGTCAGCGCCGCCGCCGTGCGCGCAATCAGCGGCAGCACCGTCAGCCGGTAGAAGGCGCGGTTCGCCTCCTGGTAGTTGGAATAGGTGTTGTCGCCGGGAATCCCGAGCATCATCGGCGGCACGCCGATGGCGAGCGCGATATCCCGCGCCGCGCCATTGCGCGCCTCGGTGAAATCCATATCGCGCGGCGTCAGTCCCATCGCCTTCCAGTCAAGTCCGCCTTCGAGCAGCAGCGGCCGGCCGGCGCGCATCGGCCCGGCATAGCCTTCCTCCAGCTCCTGCTTCAGCCGTTCATACTGCTCCTCGGTCAGGTTCCCGCCATCCTTCGGCTGATAGACCAGCGCGCCGGAAGGCCGCGCTGAATTGTCGAGCAGCGCCTTGTTCCACACGGATGACGCATTGTGCAGGTCCAGCGCCATCTGCGCCGCCGCCAGCGGCGAAAGTCCCGAATGATCGTCCAGCGGATGAAACAGTCGCATATGCAGCACCGTCAACCCGTCGCCCTCGGCCGCAAACCGGCTCACATGCGCGCCGATCCGGTATTCATAGGCCTCCGGCCACCCGTCCCGCCCCTCGATGATCCGCACTCGGTCGGGCCGCAACAGGTAGAGCTCCCGCAGCGTCTCGCCCACCAGGATCGGCTCGACATAGGCATTGCCGGAAAGCAGAAGATGCCCGAACAGAGCCTCGAAGAAATCCGATCCGCTCATCCGCCCGTTCGGCCGCTTCAACAGGGCAAGCAGCGGATGGTCGGAAACCAGCGCCCCCTCATCGAAAAGCTGCCAGGGCATCGCCGCCGCCGCCTCGGCAATCAGCCGCACCGCGCGGTGCGCCACCGGGTTCCGCATGAACCCCTCGCGCGACAGCGCGGCATAGGACCGCCCCGTCCATCGCGCCTCCCCGCTCATCGAAAGCGCCGAAAGTATCACCGGCGCTGCCTTTTTCTCGGACGCGGAAACCACGCCCGCCGGACGTCGCCCCGGCAGATGAAAGGGCATCTTCATGCCACACCTCTCTGTTCTCAAAACAAAAAAAAGCCCCGGAAAACCGGAGCTTTGAAAAATACAGAAGCGGCAAAAACGCCGCCCAACCGGTTGTCGACTATCGCGCCGGCCTAACCGCACAGCCCCCCAATCTTCTCGCCCCGGCGGGGAGAGATGCCCCGAAAGGGGCAGTGAGGGGCGAGTCTATCCCTACGAAAAACCTACCGGAACACCGCACGACGGCACCCCAACAACTATCCCACAAAACGCGACGTCTTCACCGCCTTGTCGGTATCATAGTCCGCCGCCATCCGCATCTCGCGCAACGGCCGCACCGTCGCGGTCGACTTCTGGTAGATCGGATGCGCCCGATAGGCCGCCAGCGCCGCCTCGTCCTCGAACTCACCATAAACGACGAAGTCAACCTGTTCGTCATAAAGATCGCTGCGCGTATTGCGCCCGATTTCCAGCACGCTGGCATGCGGGTTTTCGGTCAGCATCGAAAGTCCGGTCTCAACCGCATCCGCATCCCCGCCTTCGGGAACCGAGAAGAAAACGATATGTCGTATCATGCCAGACCTCTGCGCTGTTCGGGCTTCGGCTAGCACGGGCAATTGCGGCGCGCAAGTCGCTATACGCCGCGTACGCGCGGCATCCCGTCGCCCTCCAGAAGCAGAGCCGTCAGCGCCCAGACCAGCGCGTCCAGCCGGTCGGGAGACCGCCCCGCCGAAAGCCCGTCCGGCCCGAAATCGCACATCTGGTCGACGAGCCTGGCAAAATGGCCGGCATGGCGCACCCGGCCCTGCTCGTAGAGGGCTGCCACCGGCTCGGCGCGCAGAAACTTGCCGCGTTTGGCGCGCACCGTCGAAACCGGCAGCCGTTCGTCCACGCTGCGCAGCATCGCCGTCACCATATCGCCGCCCTGATTGATCTCGGCCACCACCCGGTCAGCATCGAAACGGCGATAGGCCTCCACCACGGCGCGCGCCCATTGCGCCGGCGATCCGCCCTCGACAGAACAGTCGGCCAGCACCAGCGCGCCGCCATTTTCCATCCCGCCCGCAACCACGATGCCGCAGACCGAATTCCGCCCGGACCCGGCAGGCGGGTCAACCGCCACGACAATCCGCCCGGACGCCATCGCCCGGCGTGCGACGATCGTCTCCAGGTCTGACCGTCGCCACAGCGCATCCTCGCGATCCTCGATCAGTTCGCCGTCAAGCTCCTGCCGCCCGAGCCGCGTTCCGCCATATCGGCTGGAAAGCGCCTTGATGAAGCCCGGCGCCAGATTGGCCCGGTTGTCCGCCGTCGAGATCCGGGTCAGCACAGCGTCGTCTTCCGCCATCAGCCGCTTCAACAGCGGCACCGCGCGCGGCGTGGTGGTCACGATCTGCCTCGGCGCATGACCGAGCCTCAGGCCGAATTGCAGCATGTCCCAACATTCCTGGCCGTAGCGCCATTTCGCCAGTTCGTCGCACCAGGCAAAGTGAAATTGCGGCCCGCGCAGCGCCTCCGGGTCCTCGGAGGAAAACAGATAGGCCACTGCCCCGTTCGGCCACACCAGCCGCCGGCGCGAGATCTCGAAATCCGGCTTCATTCGCCGGGCAATCCGGCAGATCCCGGAAACCCCGTCGATCATCACCTCGCGGGCATCGCCAAGCGTCTCCGCCACCAGCGCGATCCGCAATTCGCTCTTCTCCCCATCGGCAATCGCCAGATCATGCACCCATTCCGCCCCGGCCCGCGTCTTGCCCGAACCGCGCCCGCCCATCAGCAGCCATGTCCGCCAGTCATGCGCCGGCGGCAATTGCTCCGGCCGCGCCAGAAACCGCCACTCCTTGGCGAGAAAGGCAGCATATTGAAACGGATCAGACGGCGCGCTCGCGTTCGGCAAGCTTTCGTTCCGCCAGTTCCTCGGCCCGCTTTTCGATGAGGTCGAGGAAATGGGCTTTGGCATTGTCGTAATCCCTGAAATTCAGTTGGCGCTCTTCCTCGTCCTTGCGGCTGGCCGCCAGCCGCCGCTGCAACTCGTCGGCCTTTTCCAGCGTGCGGATGATCAGCGCGATCGCATCGGTCGCCGCCTTCACCTCGGCACGCGCATCGCCGTCATCGCCCTGGCTGCCCCTCTTTACAGCCCGCATGCGCAACCGCTTGAAGAAGGCGAACTGCGCCCGCATCTCCGCCGTCAGGTCGTTCAAAAGCAGCCGCATGTCATCGTCGCCGCCGCCGCGCCGCGTCTTCGGTTCGATGAAATGGTAACCCGCCTCCGTCCGCCCTGCCCCGCCTTCGTAACGCGGATTGCGCGGCCACAACCCGAACAGCGAGATATCGAATGACTCATGGTCAGCCACAATGAAGCTCCTTCCGGCGCGCCTCGGGAGACCTGCCGTTCGACCATAAAAAAAGCCCGGTCGAGACCGGGCGGCGACAATTCCTGACGGAGCCGTCACCGGCTCGCGGAAGATCAAAAAGATAGAGCGGTTCCGCCGATACGAGGAAAAGCGGAACCGCTCCAGTCTGAGTGACGGCTGAGTCCGGCGGGAAAGGCGAAGCGGGCTCAAACCCGCAAATTCCCGACCGTAGACAGAAGCTACCAAAGCACCGTTACGCCGTCAAGGATTATTTTCCTATAATAGGTATTTTTTCTTATCTTGTAATACCGGGGAAAGGTCTCATCCCGTCTTCTCGCCCGTCAGCACCGGCCATTCGATCAGGTAATCCTCGTAATCCTCCACCGCCACCTTCATCTCGCTGATGGTCTTGTCGCGGGCCGAAATCCCGGCCTGATGCACCGTCTCGCGATCTCCGGAAACCAGATAATGCCACCAGTAGAGATCGCGGCCCTCATGAACCAGCCGATAGGCGCAGGTCGGCGGCAGCCAGGGGATTTCCCGCACGCCCTCCATATCGAGCTGAATGCACTCCGGCACCGTCTTCTGCCGGTGCTCGTAATCCGAACACTGGCAGCTATGTCCGTCCAGCAGCCGGCAGGCGACCGAGGTGAAGGCCACCTCCCCCGTCTCCCAGTCTTCCAGCTTGTTGAGACAGCACAGCCCGCAACCATCGCAAAGGGCTTCCCATTCGCGATTGTCCATCTCCTCGAGCCGCTTCACCCGCCAGAAAGGTTCGTCCGCCTTGTCAGCCATTATTCTTCCTTTTCGCCGAACCGCCTATATGCGCGCATCGCGGCCGCGCTTCAACCCGCATCACGTCGGACATTGCGTAAGCATAAACTGACTTAAACAAAGGTCTTATCACTATCGGTCAATTGCGACAATTTGCCCGCTTGCTAGCATCACCCCATGCGCTCTGGAGGATGAGCGCTTCTGCGCTGAGGAGAGCGCAGCCCTTTTCACGACTTGGGAGGAGTCTGAATGTCTCGCTTTATCATGAACCGGCGCAGCCTGCTGAGAGCGGGCGCGGCCGCCGGCATCACGCTCGCCGCACCGATGAGTTTCGTCCGCGGCGCATACGCCCAGGACCAGATGTCCTGCAACATGCCGACCGGCAGCAATGTCGTGCTCGGCTTCAACGTGCCCCAGACCGGTCCTTACGCCGATGAAGGCCTCGACGAGTTGAAGGCCCTCCAGCTCGCCGCCAAGCATCTGAACGGCGAAGGCGATGGCGGCATGCTCGCCACCTTCTCCTCGAAAACACTGAAGGGCAACGGCATTCTCGGCAAGAAGGTCGACTATGTCACCGGCGACACCCAGACCAAGTCCGATGCCGCCCGCGACGGCGCCAAGCGCATGATCGAGAAGGATGGCGCGGTGATGATCACCGGCGGCTCATCCTCCGGCGTGGCCGTCGCCGTGCAGAGCCTCTGCCAGGACATGGGCGTCATCTTCATGGCCGGCCTGACGCACTCCAACGACACCACCGGCAAGGACAAGCGCCGCTACGGCTTCCGCCACTTCTTCAACGCCTATCAGTCCGGCGAGGCGCTCGGCCCCGTGCTTGCCGCCGAATACGGCGCGGACCGCCGCGCCTATCACCTGACCGCCGACTACACCTGGGGCTGGACCCAGGAGGAATCGATGAAGAACGCCACCGAGGCGCTCGGCTGGGAAACCGTCCAGACGGTCAAGACCCCTGTCGGCGCGGGCGACTTTTCGCAGTACATCACCCCGGTTCTGAATTCCGGCGCGGATGTGCTGATCCTCAACCACTACGGCGGCGACATGGTCAATTCGCTGACCCAGGCCGTCCAGTTCGGCCTCAAGGACAAGCAGGTCAACGGCAAGAATTTCGAGATCGTCGTGCCGCTGTTCTCCGACCTGATGGCCAAGGGCGCGGGCGCCGCCGCGCAGAATATCCTCGGCTCTGCCAACTGGCTGTGGTCGCTGGAAGATGACGGCACCAAGGCCTTCGTCCAGTCCTTCGGCGCGGAATACGGCTTCCCGCCGTCCCAGGCCGCCCAGACCTGCTACGTCCAGGCCCTGCTCTACGCCGACGCCGTCGAGCGCGCCGGCACCTTCTTCGCGCCGGAAGTCATCAAGGCGCTGGAAGGCTTCGAGTTCGATGGTCTCGGCAACGGCCCGACGCTTTACCGCGCCGCCGACCACCAGTGCATGAAGGACTGCCTCGTCGTGCGCGGCAACCCCGATCCGCAGAACGAATACGATCTGCTGAAGGTGGTCCAGATCGTTCCGCGTTCGCAGGTCGACTACGACCCGTCGATCTTCGGCGGCGAGCTCGGCCCCGATACGGCCAAGCAGTGCTGATCTCGGCCAGATGAACAACGGACCGGGCGCCAGGTTTGCGCCCGGTCCCGCGCATCAAAACAGCGGATAGCGGGTAATGGACGCCATCATCATTCAAATTCTGAACGGTCTGGACAAGGGCGCGGCCTATTCGCTGATCGCGCTTGGCCTCACCCTGGTCTTCGGCACGCTCGGCGTGGTCAATTTCGCCCATGGGGCGCTGTTCATGCTCGGCGCGTTCTGCGCCGTCGCCTTCAACGCGCTGATTTCCTGGCCGATCCAGCCGCCCAAGGAAGAGGGCGCGCTGTTCGCGCCCCGCGCCATCCCCTATATGGAATACGCTTTCGGCGATGTCGGGGCCGCGATCATCAACTGGTCGGTGCCCTTGTCGATCCTGCTTGCGATCCCGGTCATGCTGCTTTTCGGCCTCGTCATGGAGCGCGGCCTGATCCGGTTCTTCTACAAGCGTCCCCATGCCGACCAGATCCTGGTCACCTTCGGCCTCGCCATCGTGCTCCAGGAAATCATCAAGAAAATCTTCGGTGCCAACCCGATCCCGCAATCCGCACCGTCGATGTTTGCCGGCACGGCCAATATCGGCGCATGGATCGGCATGCCGGATGCCTTCATCGTCTATCCCTGGTGGCGGCTGATCTACTTCGTCACCGCGCTCGCCATCATCGGCGCCGTGTTCGCCTTCCTGCAATTCACCACCTATGGCATGGTGGTCCGCGCCGGCATGCGCGACCGCGAAACCGTCGGCCTGCTCGGCATCGATATCGAGAAACGCTTCACCGTCGTCTTCGGCATCGCCGCCGTGGTCGCCGGCCTTGCCGGCGTGATGTACACGCCGATCCTGCCGCCGAACTATCACCTCGGCATGGATTTCCTGGTGCTCAGCTTCGTCGTCGTGGTCGTCGGCGGCATGGGCTCGCTGCCGGGCGCGATCATTGCCGGCTTCACGCTTGGCATCCTGCAATCCTTCGCTTCGATGAACGAGGTGAAAGCCATCATCCCCGGCATCGACCAGGTGATCATCTATCTCGTCGCCGTCATCATTCTCTTGACCATGCCGCGCGGGCTCATGGGCCGCCGCGGCGTGATGGAGGAATAGCACCGCATGTTCGCCAATCTTTCCCGCAACGACTGGCTGCTGTTTGCCATCTTCTCGGCCATCGTGCTCGCCGCGCCCATCCTGTTCATGCCCTTGGGCGCCGCCTATCCGGCGCTCCTGCAGAAATTCGCGATCTTCGGCATCTTCGCGATCGGCTTCAACATCCTGTTCGGGCTGACGGGCTATCTCTCCTTCGGCCACGCCGCTTTTCTCGGCGTCGGCTCCTACGCCGCCGTCTGGTCGTTCAAGCTTCTGACCATGAACGCAATCCCCGCCATCATCTTCGCGATGATCTGTTCCGGCCTGTTCGCTGCCGTCATCAGCTACGTCACGCTCCGGCGTTCGGGCATCTATTTCTCGATCCTGACGCTCGCTTTCGCCCAGATGAGCTACAACCTCGCCTATTCGGTGCTGACACCCATCACCAACGGCGAGACCGGCCTGCAGCTTTCGCACAATGATCCGCGCATTCTCGACCGGATGTTCTTTGAAGCCGGCGCCGGCCTGCCCTCGCCCGATTTCTTCGGCATTCAGCTCCAGGGCTATGGCGGCTTTTATTTCTGCGCCATCGCCCTTTTGATCTGCTTCTACCTCACCATCCGCATCTTCCGCTCGCCCTTCGGCATGATGCTGAAGGCGGTGAAGTCGAACCAGAACCGGATGATGTATACCGGCTTCAACACGCGGCCTTATCTCCGCTCCGCCTTCATCATTTCCGGCATGTTCGCCGGTCTCGCCGGCGCGCTGATGGCCGTTACCGATCCGCTGGCGGGCGCCGAACGCATGCAGTGGACGGCGTCGGGCGAGGTCGTGCTGATGACCATCCTCGGCGGCGTCGGCACGCTGGTCGGCCCGGTCATCGGCGCGGTCGTCATCAAATATTTCGAGAATATCTTCTCGTCCTTCAACGAGCAGGCCCTGCACCAGACCTTCTCCTTCCTGCCGGACGCGATCGAGACCCCGGTGGTCAAGCTCCTGTCGCTGTTTGTCGGCGACGGCTGGCACCTGACGCTCGGCCTGATCTTCATGGCGATCGTGATCTTCCTGCCCGGCGGCATCATGGAAGGCGTCAAACGTGTCCGCGCCCGCTTTGGCGGCGGCGGCACCGGCAAGGCGGAGGAACAATCCGTCGCCGAAGTCCAGCCCGCGGAGTAGCACCATGGCCGACAGAAACATCGTTCTCCATGTCGACGACGTCCACAAGAGCTTCGGCGGCCTGCGCGCGCTCTCCGATGTCAATCTTGAGGTGGAAAGCGGCAAGGTCCATGCCATTATCGGCCCCAATGGCGCCGGCAAGTCCACCCTGCTCAATGTCTGCATCGGCCGGCTGAAGCCGACCCACGGCAAGGTCGTCTTCGATGGCCAGACGCTGACCAGCCACGCGCCCCACGAGATCAACCAGATGGGCGTCTCGCGCGTGTTCCAGACGCCGGAAATCTTCCCCGACCTGACGCTGATCGAAAACGTCATGATCCCCGCCTTCGCCCGCCGCGACGGTGCGTTCAAGCTGAATGCCATCCGCGCCCTTGCCGGCGAACGGGAAGTGCGCGAGGAGGCAGAATTCATCCTCGAGGATATCGGGCTTTCCGCGCGCCGCCATCACGAGGCGGGCTCGCTGTCGCGCGGCGACAAGCGCCGCCTGGAGCTCGCCATGTGCCTGATCCAGAAACCCAAGCTGCTGCTTCTCGACGAGCCCACCGCCGGCATGGCCCGTCACGACACCAACCGCACCATCGAACTGCTTCAGCGCATCAAGGCCCGCGGCATGACCAAAGTTATCATCGAGCATGACATGCACGTGGTGTTCTCGCTCGCCGACAGGATCTCGGTGCTTGCGCAGGGCCGCATCATCGCCGAAGGTTCTCCCGATGAGGTGCGCGGGAACCCGAAGGTCAAGGAAGCCTATCTTGGCGAGGCCGAGGCATGAACATGCACAGCAACAATGTCCGCGAGGAGCAAAACCGGATGGCCACCGAAAAGGGCGATGCATTCTTCAGCGTCCGCGACATTCACGCCTGGTACGGCGAAAGCTACATCGTTCAGGGCGTTTCCTTCGATATCGCCAAGGGCGAAGTGCTCTCCCTCCTCGGCCGCAACGGCGCCGGCAAGACCAGCACGCTGCGCACCCTTGCCCGTCTCGACAATCCGGCGCTGAAAAGCGGCGAAATCTGGCTCAACGGCGAACCGCTCCACAGCAAGCGCGCCTTCCAGGCCGCAAAGATGGGCGTCCAGCTGGTGCCGGAAGACCGCCGCATCATCGGCGGGCTGACGGTCGAGGAAAACCTCGTTCTCGCCCAGGTCTCGGGCGAAAAGGGCTGGACCCTCGAAAAGATCTACGACCACTTCCCGCGCCTTGCCGAGCGCCGCAAGCAGGACGCCGTCACCATGTCCGGCGGTGAGCAGCAGATGCTCGCCGTCGCCCGCGCGCTCGCCCGCGATATCAAGATCCTGTTCCTCGACGAGCCCTATGAGGGCCTCGCCCCGGTGATCGTCCACGAGATCGAAAGCATCGTCCGCCAGATCCGCGACCTCGGCATCACCACCATCATCGTCGAGCAGAACGCGGTCGCAGCACTCCGCCTCTCCGACAAGGCGGTGATCATGGACACCGGCCAGATCGTGTTCTCCGGCACCGCGGTCGAAGTGCTCGACAATGCCGAACTGCGCGAGGAATATCTGGCGATCTGATTTTCTTGTCCTCAGGGTAACCTCGACTGAACTGACAACGCGTTACTGTCAGACCGCAAAGCCCCCCAATCTTCTCGCCCCGGAGGGGAGAGATGTCGCGAAAGCGACAGTGAGGGGGGAGTCTATCACCGCGAACACCCTCACGAGACGAGATGCCGCGCCACCCTCACTGCCCCGTTCGGGGCATCTCTCCCGCCAGCGGGAGAGAGTATTGGGAGCAAGCTTCATGACCTTTGATCCGCTGCCGCCTTCAAAAGGCAAGCGCGATTCCGGCACCTTCCGAACCGCGACGCCCCTCTCCCTTCGCTATGGTTAACATCTTTATAACGTTTTCTCCCTAACCTGTTGTCGATAGAAGACATTTGTCGGGGAGTACGGCCTTGGTCGATCGGTATCGGGAACTTGAAGGGCTGAAGAACACGCGCAATCTCGACGTCGTGCTGATGGCCACGGTTTCGGGCTTCGGCTCGCTCGACAATCCGAGCGCCGCCGAACGCCGACGCTTTGCCGAACTCTTCGGACCCGTCTACGAGGCCTCGTCGCCGGAGGCGCGCCGCCAGGCCGTCGCCGCTCTATCGTGCCACGCTCACGTGCCGCAGGATGTCTGCCGCTATATCGGCAGCCGCGAGATTGCGGTCGCGGCCCCCTTTCTCGCCCGTTCGCCGGCCATTGCCGACGACACGCTGATCGCCCTGATCGAGACCACGACGGAGGAACATATCCGCGCGATCATTCATCGCCCGGACCTGTCGCAGAAAGTCATCCAGGCGCTGATCGGCGCACGGCGCGAGGAAGAACGGCAGGAGCCTGCCGGCAATTTCGACATCGACACCGGCACCCGCGATGACAGCGAGGCGCTGCGCCGCACGCTGAAGGCCATGGCCGCCGGCACCGGCGATGCCGACCGCCTCGGCGTTTCCACCCTCACCGAACTGCAGACCGCTCTCCTGGTCCGCTTCGCGCGCCGCGCCGAAAGACCGTTCTTCACCGAAACCTTCGCGCGCGCACTTGGCGGTGACCGGGTGCTCGCCCGTCGCATTCTCGAAGAACCCACCGGCCAGCGCCTTGCCGTCGCCCTGATCGCGCTCGGCATGAACCACGCGGACACGAGCTACGTCCTGCCCCGCATCGCCGCGATCGACCGGCAGGACCGTGAAACGACCGAGTTTGCCGTGGAAAAGCTCGTGGGATCGCTGAAACCCGCCGCATGCATCCAGGAACTGCTCGGCTGGCAGACCGAACGCGAGCGCGAAACCCGGGTCGCGGCCGAGAAACAGGAAGCGGCGCGCCGCTCGGCGTGAACCGCCCGGCGCCCCTTCAACGCAAGAAGCCCCGCTCAGTCCTGCTCTTCATCGGCAATGTTGAAGAAACCGTCCACATTCTCGCATTCCAGCACCACGACCCAGAGATCGCTGTCGAAACGCATTTCGCGTTCCAGCATCTCCGAAACCTTGTCCGATGACGCCGCGTTGAGCCGCCTCTCGAAGACCCGATCCTGGACGCCCTCCTCCGCAAAACTCTGCGGCGCGGGCAGATAGAGGCTCTCGGTGCCATCGCGGAAAATCTGCCGGATCGCGATCGCCCCGGCTTCTTCCGCCCCCTTGCGCTCGATCACCGCAAAGCCGCCCGCGGCAAAGGCGTCGCGCACCAGCGCGGACGCAAAAAAATCTGAACGAAGGCGCATATCGACCACTCCCGGATTCCACGAGGTCATCATGGCATGCCCGATGATCGGGCCTTTTGCAACGGGAAGCAATGCGACATCGTTCCCGCTCAAAGAGCGCCGATCTCCCGAAGCTTGTCGCGCACAGCCTCATTCGGCTCGCCCGTTTCCGGCAGCCGGTAGTGTTTCTGGAATTCGAGGATCGCCGCCCGCGTTGTCGCCCCGGCAACGCCGTCGACCACCACGCCGTCATAGGCGATATTCACCAGTCCGCGCTGGATTTCGACCACCATCGGATCGGCGACAACAACGCCGGCCTCGCCAGACGGGGCGGTTTCCGCCTTCAGGATATCGGCAACCGGGTCAGGCGATGCGGCGGTCTCCGGCCGCGGTTCCGGCAGCGGCGCGGATACGCTGAGCAGCGCCACCACTTCCTCGTCGGCCTCCCCGGTCGGCGTGATACCGCTATCGCTCTGGAATGCCCTGATCGCCGCTTTCGTCATCGGACCGGTCACCCCGTCCGGCTTGCCCTTGTAATAGCCCCTCGCCGCAAGCGCCTGCTGAAGGGCAAGGATATCCGGCTCATCGTCAACCGGCGCGGGCGCTGGCGGCGGCGCTGACGCCGTCACATCCTGTTCGATCGCAGCGCTCGTTGCCGGCGGCGGATTGGCCTCGACCTGCTCGAGGATCGCCACCAGATCGTCCTTCGGCTTTTCGGCGGCAGCGGTCTCCCCGTCCTCGAGTTCGATGCGGAAACTCTCGAAATCGGTCGCCTCCGCCATCCGGCGGCCGGGAACGGCATAAGGGTTGGTCGGCTGGCGCGTCTTCATCATCGGGCTCGGATGCGGCCCCGGCTGATACCACAGCGCATTGGCCGATACGAAGCTGAAGACCACGCCGAACACCAGCGGCCCGCCGATCTTGCCCGGATGACGCGCCGCCAGGCCGCCCAGCGACGACGCCGTGCGCCCGATCAGCGAGGGCGTCTTCTTCCCGCGCTTTCCGGTTTTCTTCGTCGTCTTTTTCGCCATTCAGTCCATCACCCGTATCTTCGCCGCTTTTCAAACCATCGGCATCCGGTCACGCCTCTCGCCGCAGAAAATAGTCTGCGGCTGTTAACGAAGAGTAATGGAGCAGGCCTCCCTCTGCCAGCGTCGCGCGCGCCGGAAGCGCCTCTGCAATCGAAAAAATCTCTGAATATGGTTAATGAGGCAGGTTGCCATAACACATCGGAACACATCCTGCTTTCAAAACAAGGGTTTGATTTAGTTATATATTTCGACGCACGCTCATGGTCAGGCGCTGGGGTACCGATCATGTGTTCGTTTTCCCGCGCCCTTTTAGCGGCTCATTTACCGTCTTAGGTTAAGTGTGGGTACAACGCTTGCGGGCACAACCAACAGGCCGGGGGCCGATGAGATTTCTGCTGAAATCCGCATTCATGATTTTCGTTCTGCTCCTGCTGGTGCCGTTTTTCGCGCCGCTTATGCTGGGGGGGGCTGCAACGCGTGAGCAGCAGGCCCTGCCAAGCGGTCAGGATATCGGCGGCGCGGTCTCGGCCGCGCGCGGCACCTTCGAATATATGAGCGGCATCTGCGACGAACGCCCCGATGTCTGCAATGACGGCTCGGGCATTATCAGCTTTCTCGGCCGCCGCGCGCGCCAGGGCGCGGAGATCGTCTATATCTATCTCGGCCAGCATTTCGGCGACAAGGCCCCGCAACCCGCCCAGGAAACCGCTGCCGCACCCAAGGTCACCCGGCCCGCCGCGCCGGAACCCGTCGCCGAGCCAAAGCCTGTCGTCGCAACGCCGCCCGCGGTGGTTGCCGGCAATACGCCCGACCTCATCCAGACCGGCGCGATCATCGGCCAGCCGGCAAAGGTCGAGGCGCCCGTCCGCATTCCCGGCTTGCCTGAGAACGTTCCCGTGCCGACCCCGCGTCCGCGCTGAAACGGCGGCTAATTTCGGCTTACTTGCGCCCCCGCGCATTTCAATTCGCGCCACATCGAACTATATCGGGGCGAGAGCAATCGAAAGGCCGGATGATGAGCGACAAACTCAAGCAGATTATCGACGACTTTTCCTTTCTCGATGACTGGGAAGACCGCTACCGCTACGTCATCGAACTCGGCAAGGCCCTGCCGGACCTGCCCGAGGACGAGAAGATCGAGGACAATCGCGTGCATGGCTGCGCGAGCCAGGTCTGGCTGGTGTCGAAGACGGGCGACGGCGAGGATCCCGTTATGGAATTCCGGGGCTCGTCCGATGCCTTCATCGTGCGCGGGCTGGTGTCGATCGTGCTGACCGTCTATTCGGGCCACACCGCATCCGAGATCGCGAAGACAGACGCCATCGAAACCTTCCGCAAGATCGGCCTGGTCGATCACCTCTCGGCGCAGCGCGCCAACGGGCTCAACGCCATGGTCACCAAAATCCGCGAAACGGCGGCGCGCAAACTCGCCGCCTGAGCATTTCATTCATCCGAGAACAATGCCGAGATTTCGGGCCGGTAGCCCTCCGCTCCCCATCCACGCATGCCACCCTTCGGCGGGGGCGGCGTGTAGTGGCGGGCGAGCGCCTGCAGGGCGGTGCGCACCATCAGCTTGGCAGAGCGGACCGGCCATTGCCGCTCGCGCTCGATCTGTTCGAGCCCTTTCATGAAACAGCAGAAATCGAGCGCGATATCGGCAAGCTCCGGGCCGACCGCCTTCAGCGCCCGCGCCACGCGGCGGCGCGCATCGATCGCCGTATCCGACATGGCCGATGGGGCGGCAAAGCGACCGCGCGTCTCGAGGCGCGGCTGAAGCGACGCCGAAATCCGCGGCTGCATAAGGGCGCGGTTGAAATCCTCCGCCAGGCGTTCCCCGGCGGTAAACGCCTCCTCCGTCAGAAAAGGAGAACCGTCGCGCGCCTTTAGTCGCGCCAGCATGTCCAGCGGCGTCTTCTCGCCCATTTCAGCCGTCATGGCGCACCTCGGCGGCAATGATAACGTTATAGGCCAGACGCTCGACGGCGGCGATGAACTCGTCGAAAGCCCGGTCGTCACGCCGGTCCTCGATCACGCGGCAGGAATAGGCCACTGTCGTGCGGTCACGCCCGAACGCGAGTCCGATCTCGCTCAGAGACAATTGCAGTGATACGTGGCAGACATACATGGCGATCTGGCGGTAATGCGAGACGGAACGCCGCCGCTCGGCGCGGATCGAAATCCGCTCGCCGGCGATAAGCGCCATCTCCTTGGTGATCAGCAGAACAATGCGGCAAGCCTTGCGGATATCCGACATCTGGCTTGCCCTCTCCATGCACCAGGCCGGTTGAGGGCTGTGGTTCAGGCGTTGATGGAAGGTCGTCGCGACCGGCGATGCTACGCGTTGCTCGTTCATGTCAGCTCCCTGAGAAATAGGATTTTATTCTTACATCGGCGCCGGAAGCGGGGACATTAAGAGGGGTACTCTCGAAACCGCCTGTTGTTTTTGTTTACTTATTTTCCTCCATCATAGGATTATTTTCCTACCACCTTCAACCGTTTACCTATGAGGGTATTACTAGAAAGTAAACACAACTATAGGGGGGTTTGGCGGAGCAGGTGTCGCGGTTGCTAGCGCTCGCACATAAAAAAATGCCAGCAGTCTATCGACCGCCGGCATTCAGATTCGGAGCGAAATCGTTCTGTCGCGGTTAGCGCCCGCGGCGCTGTCCGAGACCCATTTCCTTGGCAAGCCGGGAACGCGCCTCGGCATAGGACGGGGCCACCATCGGATAATCGGCGGGCAGGTCCCACTTTTCACGATAGGCATTCGGGGTCAGGTCATGATGGGTCATCAGATGACGCTTCAGCGACTTGAAGCTGCCGCCGCATTCCAGACAAACGAGATGGTCGCCGCTGATCGACTTGCGAACCGATACCGCCGGCTTCTGCTTTTCCTGCGCCTGGGCGGTGGCCTGCGGCTTCGCGGTGTTGCTCAGCGCGGCGTGCACCTCGTGAATCAGCCCCGGCAGATCACCGGTCTGGATCACATGGTTGCTCACATAAGCGGCCACGATATCGGCGGTCAACTCCACGAGGGCCTGGTTATCCCGCTCAACCGTTGCATCCGTCATTATTCACTCCTGTTCTTTTCTTTGCCAGCCCGCGCCCGCAGTTACTCTCCGCAAGGACGCCCTCAGAAAATCTCTTCAAGCAGCGCCGTTGGTCGTCGTCGTTTCTGCGTAGAAATCAGAGCTGAGCCGCACGGCAAACCGGCAGCACAGCCTCACGGATAGGGCCTGATTATTCTCATTAACGAGCGAAATATTCGCGCGCTCTTGGACGGAATACCACTTCAATGATAAATGTAAAGTTTAAATCGCCGTTTTAACGTCTTTATTGAAGGCAGTGGAGCGCGACCACGAGATTTAGGAGCTGTCCGCGACATAATACTTAAAAACATTCCAAAATCGCGAAAACCGACCTGCTAGTCACTATCTCTACTTTGTAATTCATCCCTGACCGTGTTCTCGTATAGCGGGTAGCCAACTTCATGAGAGGCTCGCGCCAGTAGATGAGCCGAGATCGGCGCCGTTATGATGAAGAATACGATGCCCGCGCAGGCCCGCACGAAAGTCGATATCTCGCCCGCATGGATGCCGATTGCCAGAAAGATCAGCCCTGCGCCGACCGTGCCGGCCTTTGAGGCCGCATGCATGCGCGAATAGAGATCAGGCAGCCTGATGATGCCGATTGCAGCCGTGAGCGTGAAGGCCGCGCCCGCAAGCATCAGAACGGAAACCAGCCCTGCCAGAAGATACTGCGTCATTCCCCTACTCCCTGCCTTTTTCCGCATCGGCCGAAACCACCGGCACGTCTTCGCCCGATGGGCCGGAATCATAGGCCATCGGATGCGGTTTCACCTCGAAACCCGTCTCGGTATCGGCCCGCATCGCGCTGGAGCGGATGAAGCGCGCGAAGGCGACGGTCGCCAGAAAGCCGACCAGGCCGAGCGCGATGGCGATGTCGATGTAAAGCGTGAACCCGGTCCGCACCGCGATCACGATGATGAACCCCACGCCCACGGCCACAATCATATCGAGCGCCAGAACCCGGTCCGGCAGCGTCGGCCCCTTCACCACCCGATAGGCCGTCAGGAGCAGCGCAATCGAAAGCAGAACGAGGGACATATCTGCGGCATGCTGTACGATCTCCTCAGGCGTCATCAGGCAAAGGCCTCCCTGATCTTGGTTTCGAAGCCCTCGGCGATGCTCTTCCTGATCGCGTCGGGGTCGGCGCAGTCAATCGCATGGATATAGAGATATTTATTGTCATCCGAAACATCGACGGACAGCGTTCCGGGCGTCAGCGTGATCATGTTGGCAAGCAGAACGATTTCGAAATCCTTTTCCAGCGTCAGTTCATAGCGGAATATGCCGGGCTTGACGTTCATGCGCGGCGAGCAGACGAGTTTCGCCACCGACCAGGCAGAGGCCATGAGCTCGTAGAGAAACAGTATCAGCAGCATGAACAGCCGCTTTGCCCGCGAGAAATAGCCTGTTCCGCCGATCTGATGGCGCACCAGCCCAACCGCGATCGCACCGATGATGATGCCGAAGACCAGATTATGCAGCGAGGCGCTGCCGGTTACGGCAACCCAGAAGATCGCCAGAACGAGATTGGAAAGCAGTATCTTCATTGCACGCTTCCTCCCGGAAATACCGACAGGAAATACCCTTCCGGCGAAAGAATGCCGCCAATCGCCTTTGCCGTCAGGTTCAACACCGGCTCCGGATAGAGCCCAAAGACGACAACGATGGCGGAAAGTCCGATAATCGGTAGCCACTCGGAAAACGGGATCCTGAGCGTCTCGGAAACCTCACCCTCTGCCGGCCGCCAATAGGCCAGCAGAAATATCCTGCCAAGCGCGATCGTCGAACAGAAACCGGCAAACAGGATGCCGGCGGCAAGCCACCACGATCCGGTTTCGACGCCGGCGCGCACCAGTATCGCCTTCGGCCAGAAGCCTGAAAACGGCGGCAGTCCGGCGGCTGCGAAAAACGCGCCGAGGCTGAGGCCGGCAAAGACCGGATAGCGCTTGTAGATGCCGCCGATCTGGTTGAGCGAGAAGCCGCCGGCGAGCCGACCAGCAAGGCCGGTGATCAGATAGAGCAGCGTCATCAGGATCATCGAATGCAACGCGTAGAACAGCGCGCCCTGAAGCCCGTCCATGCCGCCGATCGCAACGCCCGCAAGGCAGTTGCCGATGCCCACGATCACGATGTAGCCGACCGCGCGGCGGATGTCATGCTGGGCGATCGCGCCGAGACCGGCCAGCACCATGGTGAGGAAGGCGGCAAGACCGACGACGGAGGAAAGTGCCGCAAGATCGGCCGGCAGGATCATCACCATGACCCTGAGCAGGGCATAAACGCCGACCTTGGTCAAAAGCCCGCCGAACAGCGCCGAGACCACGGTGCGCGGCGTGTGATAGGAGGCCGGCAGCCAGAAATTGACAGGAAAGGCCGCCGCCTTCATGCCGAAGGCCAGCACGAACAGCGCCCCGATCGTCGCGGTCGGCAGCGTCGGCGTTTCACGCGCCCGGATCGCGATATCGGCCATGTTGAGCGTGCCGAACACGGCGTAGATATAGGCAACCGCGATCAGGAACAGCGTGGTGCCGATCAGGTTCAGCACCGCATATTTCATCGCGCCGTCAAGCTGTTCATGGGTCGAGCCCAGGATCAGCAGACCGAAGGACGAGATCAGCAGCACTTCGAACCAGACATAGAGGTTGAAGATATCGCCGGTCAGGAATGCGCCCGAAACGCCGGCTATCAGCAGCAGCAAAAACGGATAGAAACCGTAGCGCCGCCCGCTGTTGTCGATATCGCCGAGCGCGAACACCGCGCCTGCGAGCCCGGCAATGGCGGCGGCCAGCGCAAACAGCGCGCTCAAGATATCGGCGGTGAAGGCAATGCCGAAGGGCGGCAGCCAGCGGCCCGCCACCATGGTGAGCGGCCCGTTCTTCCACACAGTATAGAGCAGCAGGCTGTCGATGACGACCAGAAAGGCAAGCGCGGCGATGGCGATCACGGGATGCAGCACGGTATGCTTGCGGATCATCATCAGCAGCGCGCCGACGGCGATACAGGTCGCGACCGGCAGGATGACGAGCCAGTCCGTCAGCGACGTCGGCGCCATTGTCAGCGCGGCGGAAGGATCGATTTGGTAAGCGGAAGCTGCCATGGGTTGAGTCTTGATATCCCCGTTCAGTAGCCGAGCGGCGGCATGGGCTGGTCCTTGGGCTCCGCCGCCCGCATATCGTCGGTATCATCGGTATTGAGATCCTGATAGGCGCGGTAGGTCAAAACCAGAAGGAAGGCAAAGAAGGAAAAGGCGATCACGATCGCCGTCAGGATCAGCGCCTGCGGCAGCGGGTTTGCCGTGCCCGATGGCAGCGTGTCCATGCTTTTCGGGATGATCGGCGGCACGAAGCCGGTAACCCGCCCGGCGGTGAAGATCAGCAGATTGACCGCATTGCTAAGGATGGCGATGCCCAGCATGATGCGCACGCTGTGGCGCGACAGCATCAGGTAGATCGCGGCGGTAAAGAAGATGCCGACAAGGCACGAGAGCACGAACTCCATCAGACATGGTCCCTTTCTTCAAGGGCCAGGAAGATCGACGATATCGCTCCAAACACCACGAGATAGACGCCGATATCGAAGGTGGTGACCGTCGAGATCGGCACTTCCACGCCGTAGATCACCGGATAGATCCAGTGCGCCGTCATGAACGGCGTGTGCGCGAAGATCGAGATCAGGCCCGAGAGCGCCGCGAGCAGAAGCCCCGCTCCGGCATAGGCCAGCGGATGGAAGTGGATCGCCCGGCGCACCGCCGAGACCCCCATGGCAATGCCGAAAATGGCGATTGCCGAGGCCGCGATCAGGCCGCCGATAAAGCCGCCGCCGGGCGCATTGTGGCCGCGCAGCAGGACGAAGATCGAAAACAGCATCATCAACGCCGACAGGAATGGCGCCGCCGTTCTGAAGATCAGCGTGTTCATCGGACCTCGCTTTCTGTCGGTTTCTTGGGGGTGGTGCCGGTCGTGGTGTTGCGCAGCCGGATCAGGGCCAGAATGGCAAGTCCGGTGATCATCACCACGGCAATCTCGCCGAGCGTATCCGTTCCGCGGAAGTCGACGATGATGACGTTGACCACATTGTGTCCGTGAGCGATCACCTTCGAATAGCTGTTGAAGAACTCCGACAGCCGGTCATTGAACGGAACCTGGGTGACGCGCATCAAAAGCAGCGTGAAACCGAGCCCGCAGATCACGGCAAGCGCGCCGTCAAACAACCTTTGTCCCATCGCACGATGGTCGGACGGCGTCAGGTTGAGGCGGGTCATCACCAGCGTCAGAATGACCACCGACAGGGTTTCGACCATGAACTGGGTGAAGGACAGGTCGGGCGCGCCGAGCAGCAGAAACAGGACGGCCACCGCAAAGCCCTGAATGCCGAGCGTCACGATCGCCGTCAGCCGGTTATGCGCCCCGATCACCGCGCCAAGCCCGATCACTGCGAGCAGCAGAATGACCCAGTGCGCGAGGTGGAGATCTTCCGGCAGGCCCTGCCATACCGGCAACTCGCCGAACGAGAACAGCGAGGCCATCAGCACGGCCGCGACGAGCACAAAGGTCGCGGTGATGTAGAATTCCAGGCGTCCCGGCTGGATCGTCTGCGTCACCCTGAACGACAGCCTCACAAGGCCGCGCATGAAACTGTCGAACCACAGATCCGGGCCGGGTCCAAGGCGCGTCAGCATGGCTGCAATCGCAGCCCTCAGCGCATCAAGCCGCCAGTAGATCACCAGCGCGATCGCGACGGTCAGCACTGACAGCGCCAGCGGCAGGCCGATATGCGGGATCAGCGACAGATGGATGCTGATCTCCTCGCCCGCGACGGCGCTCGCCATCGGGCCGGAGAAATGGGTGTTGAAATAATGCGCGAACACGGCCGAAAGCAGGCCCGCAAGGCCGAGCGTGACTGGCCCAAGCCACATCAGTGCCGGTCCTTCATGCGCATGCTTCGGCGTTTCGGTCTTCGCGCCGATGAACGGCTTCAGCCCGACGCCGAAACCGACCGCGAACATCAGCGCGTTACCGATGATCGCGACGATCAGAAATATGGTCGCAAACGTTGTTCCGGCATCGAGCGATTCGTAGATCCCTTCCTTGGCGAGGAAGCCGACGAATGGCGGCAGGCCGCCCATCGAGATCGCGCCGGCAAGCCCGGCCGCAAAGGTGATCGGCATCGCCTTCGCCAACCCGCCGAGCTTGGTCAGGTCGCGGGTGCCGGTCTCGTGGTCGATCAGCCCGGCGACCATGAACAGCCCGCCCTTGAACAGCGCGTGGGCGATCAGATAGAGCACCGCGCCTTCGACCGCGTGTTCAATGCCCATGCCGGTCATCATCACCATCAGCCCGAGCGAGGCGACGGTGGTGTAGGCGAGCATCAGCTTCAGGTCGGTCTGGCGCACGGCCAGCACCGTGCCGACCAGCAGCGTGACGCCGCCGAACACCGGCAGCACCGTCATCCACGCCGCGGTATCGCCCATCACCGGGTTCAGCCGCATCAGCAGGTAGACGCCGGCCTTCACCATGGTTGCGGAGTGCAGATAGGCCGAAACCGGCGTCGGCGCCTCCATGGCGTTCGGCAGCCAGAAATGGAACGGAAACTGAGCCGACTTGGTGAACGCGCCGCCGAGAACCAGGACGAACGCGGCAATATAGAGCGGGCTCTGCCGCAGCACATCGCCGCTTGCCAGCAGTTCGGAAAGCCCGTTCGCGCCGGTAATATGCTGGATCGTCAGCACGCCGGCGAGCAGAGCCAGCCCGCCGCCGCCGGTCACCACCAGCGCCTGGATCGCCGCGCGGCGCGAGGCATCCTTTTCATGGTCGAAGCCGATGAGCAGGAACGAGGTGATCGAGGTCAGCTCCCAGAAGATGAACAGCATCAGCAGCCCGTCGGAGATCACCACGCCGAGCATCGCGCCCATGAACATGAACATGAAGGACAGGAACCGCGCCTGCTGCGGATGGCCCTTCATATAGCCGCCGGCATAAAGCACGATCAGCGTTCCGATGCCGGTAATCAGCAGCGCGAAGGTCAGCGAAAGACCGTCGATCAGAAAGGAGAAGCGCAGGCCCAGGCTCGGCACCCAGTCATAGCCGCCGGTCAACGCCTCGCCGTCAGCGATGCGCGGCACAAGGCGGGCGAACTGGACCAGCGAAAACAGCGGCAGCAGCGCCAGAAGCCAGGGCGCGAGGGATTTGAAGATGCGGTAGAGGATCGGAGATAAAACCGCCCCGATGAAGGGCAGAAGAAGGGCCAGAAATATAAGTGTCGTCTCACTGGGCGACATAGCATCTCCAAAAATTAGTCTGCCGGGCATCCACGCAACTGAACCTGATCAGTTACGTTAAGTTTAGCATGCGCTCAACCGCGTCCAAGTCTTTTTCACAAGCGCAAAACCGCAAACGCCCTCCATGGCCAGCTTTCCTGCCAAGGCATTGCTTTTTCTGAGCCTACGACACATCTATCGCTACAGACAGCCATTAAACGTGAAAAACCGTTGGAGCGCGACTTTGACAGACATCAATAAACAGAAAAATCCGGCAAGCGAAGAAGAATGGCGCGACAAATTGACGCCGGAGCAGTTTCACATCCTGCGCGAACACGGCACCGAACGCCCCTTTACCGGTCCGTACTGGGACAGTTTCGAGACCGGAACCTATTACTGCGCCGGCTGCGAGACCCCGCTGTTCCGCTCGGATACCAAGTTCGACGCCGGCTGCGGCTGGCCGAGTTTCTTCGAGCCGGTCAGGAAAGACGCCGTGATCGAACTGCGCGACGATTCTCTCGGCATGGTGCGCACCGAAATCCGCTGCGCCACCTGCGGCGGCCACCTCGGCCACGTCTTCCCCGATGGCCCGAAGCCCACCGGCCTGCGCTATTGCATGAACGGTCATGCGATGCATTTCGTGCCTGACGAAAAGTAGCCCCAAGCCGCCGTACTTGACGGCGAGCCTCTGCGCCCTCGATCCCGTGTGACGGATGATTGAGGGCGTAACTTTTTGTTTTATCAGGAATTTACGGCGAAACCGCAACCGGCTCGAATGCCGTTTTTTTTCTAGTATTAGACAGCGCTAACACGAGACCGACCGGCTAACGGCAGCGGCACGAGGAAGCCGGTTACCGTCAGCCGGTCGACCCCACGAGACCAGGAGATGCGGCGGACCTGAGCATCATGGGGCAACTGCTTAAAGCAGCTAAAGTAAACTTGAACGCACACAGAAAATAATCAACCGTTTTTAACAGTTCGCGCTCAATTCAGTCTATTTTATGGTTAATTTCGTGAACTCTATTCGATTAGAGTGACGGACAAAAAAGTGGAGTTCGCTTTTTTGTCAGGCAGCAACCCAGTAGAGGGACTCGCGGCATCGAGCGATGCTGCGGTCGGGCTTCAGCCCACTTCCATCAGCGCCGATTTGAAAACCGGGAGATCGTCACCCTCCGCCGAGCCGAGCACACCCGCGCGGGCGCGCTCGTCGGCGATCTGCCGCCAGCTTGCATCCAGCATGGCATGCAGCGCGTGGATCGCATGTTCGGCATCATCCCTGCCCCGATCCGGATACAGGATGGCAAACAGACCTGCCTCGACATGGCTCGCCGCCTCGCGGCCCCGCAGGTGGTAGCGGATCAGCGACGCCACGGCCGCAGCACTCTCGTCGGCCACGCTTTCGGGAACCCTGAGCACGCCCATGTAAAGCGGTTCTCCGGCCTCGCTCGCCTCTCGCTTCAGCGTGTTGAGCGCGCGGGCGAAGCCGTCCGGCGCCAGCAGCCCCTCGCCCGCTTCAGTCGGCGGCACATCCTCGGCCGCATCGATCATGCCGGCACCCATGGTCTCGATGAAACGCTTGCGGCGCAGATGCAGCAACGCGCGCAGCACCAGTTCGCCGGTTTCGCCCGGCCAGTCCATGCAGTCATCCGCGCTGCGGGCGGCATCGCTTGAGACGACCGACAGGCCGCCCGGCTCGGACAGCGCGAACAGCGGCACGAAGCGCATGCCCGGCACGCAGCGAAGCTGGCCGCAGATCCGCATCGCATCCGGAAGCTGAGGCCCGCCATGAACCAGCACGAGATCGAAACTGTGGCTGGCGGCAAGATAGAGCGCCTCCGGCAGATCGCCGGTGGCGATCGTGGTGGTCAGCGACAGCATGGATTTGAGGATATCCTGCCGAAGCGCCGCGTCCTCGGCGACCACAAGCACCTTCACATTATCGTCCGGCACGGCATCGGCCTGGGTGCGCACCGCGGCGCGTTCCCACGAGCCCGCCTCTTTTTGCAACGCATTATAGCGCAGCAGCGCCGAAATCCGCGCGGCGGCGGCATTCAGATTGTGCTCCAGTCCGATCACGTCGTCGGCACCGGCGCGAAGCGCTGCCAGCCTGAGGCCGGCATCGGCCTTTTCCGGCGTGATGATGGCGACCGGGGCGGCAATGCCCGAATCGTGCTCCTTCAAAATCCCGCAGCAGGAAAGCGCCGGCGCGGTATCCTCGTCATCGACGGCGACGAGGATCAGGCTCGCGGCGTTGACCGCCGCCATCATGCCGTCGCTGTCGGAAAAATCGGCCTGGTAGAAACCGACCGGCCACGAACTCAGCATCGCGGCGAGCGTCTGGGCCACTGCCCCCTCGCCGCCGATCAGAACGATGCTTTCTTCGCCGAAGCTATTCACGGTCGTTTCCTTAGGCATCGCCCAGATAGGTTCTCACGGTCTTGATGAAATTCGGCACCGAAACGGGCTTGGACAGATAGGCATCGCATCCGGCTTCGCGGATGCGCTCCTCGTCGCCGCGCATGGCGAACGCCGTGATCGCGACGATCGGTATTGTCGCCAATTCGGCATCGGCTTTCAAGCTGCGGGCGATGTCGATGCCGGAGCGCTCGGGCAACTGGATATCCATCAGGATGAGCCCCGGCCGGAACAGCCGCGCCAGTTCCACCGCATCGGCGCCCGTGCGGCTTTCCACCGCCTCATATCCAGAGGCTTCCACCAGATCGCGAAACAGTTTCATATTCAAATCGTTATCTTCTACAATCAGAACCTGTTTCGCCATCTGACGCAATCCCCTGGCACCGGCCCATGGTCCGGCTTGCAACGCGCCGGTGAAACGCTAGAATCGCTCTCACCGAATTATGAGCGCATCATCGACCAAGTTTAGGCCGATTTGGTTAAGAAACGGAAATCCGCGTGCAAAATTTTGCCGATCCATCTGAAAATCCCTCGCGCGAACATGCGCTGGCCGTCGAAATTCTGGTCTGGCTTTCCGGCGAGCCGGAGCTTATGAGCCGGTTTTCCGCGCTCACCGGCGTCAATCCCGGCGAATTGCGCGCGCTTTCTCAAGGCTCCGGATTCGAAAGCGCCATGATCGGTTTCATCGCCGGGCATGAGCCCACCCTGATGGCGTTTTGCCATGACTGCAAGGTGAAGCCGGAGACAGTTTCCTACGCCTGGCAGAAGCTTGAATATGGCGGACAGGTCGATTGAAAACGGTTGAACACGAGGAGCTTTCCGGCCTGAAGATCGGCGACCGTCCCCTGGTGGTCGTTGATGTCGACGAGGTCGTGCTGCAATTCCTCGACCCATTCAAGGCCTTCCTCAAGGCCAATGACCATGAGTTGGTGCTTGAGACCTTCAGCCTGAACGGCAATGTGACCAGCCTTGCGACCGGCGAAAAGATTCCCGATGCCGATGTCGGCGCCTTTCTGGCGGCATTCTACGACGCCCAGGAGGAATGGCAGGAGCCGTTCGAGACCGCGCGCGAAACGCTCACCGGCCTCACCGAAATCGCCGACGTCCTGCTGCTGACCGCCATGCCGCCGCGCCACCGCGAGGCCCGCCGACGCCTGCTGTCCCGTTTCGGATTCAGCTTTCCGCTGATCGCATCGGAGGAGCCGAAGGGCGCGGTGCTGAGCGCGCTTTGCAGCAAGGACCCGCCGGCTCTGATCTTCGTGGACGACATGCTCTACAATTGCCGCTCGGTTGCCGAATCCCTGCCCGACGCGCTGACGATCAATCTGCTGATCAATGATGATTACCGCGCGATGGCGCCGAAGACCGAGGCCCCGTCCGTGGTCGCGACCGGTTGGGACCATGCCGACCGGCTGATCCGCCGCCACATTGCTGAAAACGGTTGATCGCCATCGCGACGCTGCTTGCCTTGCGGCGGTCACGGCGGTAATTTCGGCTGTTCAACCTTTGTTCTGATGGTCATGGCCGAGACGACGCCCACTCCGGAAGCCTTGTGCCGCGATTGCCTGAAGGCGACCGTAGGCGATGTCCGCCGTTGCCGCCACTGCGGCAGTCCCCGACTGTTGCGCCACAGCGAACTGCACGCCCTCTCCATAGCCCATATCGATTGCGACGCATTCTACGCCGCGATTGAAAAGCGCGACAATCCCGAGCTTGCCGACAAGCCGCTGATCATCGGCGGGGGCAAGCGCGGCGTGGTCTCCACCGCCTGCTACATCGCCCGAATCAGCGGCGTGAAATCGGCGATGCCGATGTTCAAGGCGCTGGAGGCCTGTCCGGATGCGGTGGTGATCCGCCCCAACATGGAGAAATACGTCGCCGTCGGCCGCCAGTTGCGGGCGATGATGCTGGAGCTGACGCCGATGGTGGAGCCGCTCTCGATCGACGAGGCCTTTCTCGACCTTTCCGGCACCGAGAAACTGCACCGGGCAAGCCCCGCCGTCACGCTCGCACGGTTTGCCAAGCGCGTTGAGGCGGAACTCGGCATCACCATTTCCATCGGTCTGTCCTATTGCAAGTTCCTCGCCAAGATCGCGTCCGATCTCAACAAGCCGCGCGGCTTTTCGGTGATCGGCGAGGCGGAAGCCAAGAGCTTCCTCGCCGACAAGCCGGTCGGGATGATCTGGGGCGTGGGCAAGGCGTTCACCGAGACGCTGAAGCGCGACGGTATCACCACGATCGGCCAGTTCCAGATCATGGAAAAGAACGAGTTGCTGCGCCGCTACGGGGTGATCGGTCCGCGGCTCTATCACCTCGCCCGCGGCGAGGATACGCGCAGCGTGAAGCCGGAACGGGGAACCAAGAGCATCTCCAACGAGACTACGTTCAACACCGACATCTCCGATCTCGAGGAACTGAGCGCCATCCTCCGGCGGCTCAGCGAGAAGACCGCCCGCCGCGCCAAGGCCGCCGGTTTCGCTGGACACACGGTAGTGCTAAAGCTGAAGACCGCCGACTTCAAGATCCGCACCCGCAACCGCCATCTCACCGCGCCGACCCAGCTTGCCGACCGCATCTTCTCCAACGGACTTTCACTGCTGAAGAACGAGACCGACGGCACGAAATACCGCCTGATCGGCATCGGCATTTCCGACCTCTGCGACCCCGCCACAGCCGACCCGCCGGACCTCGTCGACCCCGGCGCCGCCAAACGCGCCGCAGCCGAAGGCGCGATCGACCGCCTGCGCGGTAAGTATGGTCTGGCGGCGGTGGAGACGGGCTATACGTTTCGGCCGGACCGGGGGAAGCCCGGCGGGCATGAATGAGGTTAGTTCAGTGGAGCGTTTGAGCCGGTCTGGACTTGCAGTACATTCCCGACCAGCCGCCAAGCGACGGCCCCTCAGCCATAATCTCCCCCCTTGAGGGGGAGATGTCGCGAAAGCGACAGAGAGGGGTACGGGGCAAAAGCCGCAAACACCGTGCTCTCGGAAAGGGTTCACCCCTCTCTGCCCCTGTCGGGGCATCTCCCCCTCAAGGGGGGAGATTGTTTGCTGCGAGGCCTCGGCCCCCGCTCAGGCAGCGCCCTTCTGCGGGCACATGTCGCTGGCGTCGATGCCGGCGACGACGACGGGTTTCTTCATCGCGTCGCGACGGAAGGGTTCGCCGAGTTCCTGGTTGAGAAGCACCTCGATGAAGGTGGTTTCCTTGTTCTTGAGCTGGCGCTCCACCGCGGTCGTCAGCGCCTCGGTCAGTTCCTGCTGGCTGCGGACCTGGACGCCGTGCGCGCCGCAGGCCTTGGCGATCGCGGCATAGGAGGTGTCGCGGTCGAGCTCGGTGCCGACGAAATTATTGTCGTACCAGAGCGTCGTGTTGCGCTTTTCCGCGCCCCACTGATAGTTGCGGAAGATCACCATGGTGATCGCCGGCCAGGGATCGCGCCCGCAGGCGGTCATCTCATTCATGGAAATGCCGAACGCGCCATCGCCCGCAAAACCGATCACCGGCGTATCGGGATTGCCGATCTTGGCGCCGATGATCGCGGGGAAACCATAGCCGCAGGGGCCGAACAGGCCGGGCGCCAGATATTTCCGGCCCTTCTCGAAGGTCGGATAGGCATTGCCGATCGCGCAGTTATTGCCGATGTCCGAGGAAACGATCGCCTCTTGCGGCACCGCCTGCATGATCGCCCGCCACGCCTGACGCGGCGACATCAGATCCGCATCACGGGTGCGCGCGCCGGCATTCCACTCGGTGCCCGGATCGTCATCCTCATGGTCGAGGCTCGTCAGCTCCTGCGCCCAGCGCGACTTGGTCTGGGAGACGAGATGCTTGCGGTCCGCGCGCCCGGCATCGCCGGCGGTTTCGGAAAGCTGGGCCAGAATGCCGCGCGCCACCTTGCCGGCGTCGCCCTGAATGCCGACCGTCACCTTCTTGGTGAGGCCGATGCGCGAGGCGTTGATATCGACCTGGATGATCTTCGCATCCTTCGGCCAGTAATCGATGCCGTAGCCCGGCAGGGTCGAGAACGGGTTGAGGCGGGTGCCAAGCGCCAGCACGACATCGGCCTTGGCGATGATCTCCATCCCGGCCTTGGAGCCGTTATAGCCGAGCGGGCCCATGGCCAGCGGATGCGAGCCGGGGAAGCTGTCATTGTGCTGGTAATTGCTGCAGACCGGCGCATCGAGCCGTTCGGCAAGTGCGATCAGGTCCGGGATCGCGCCGGAAAGCACCACGCCAGCGCCCGACAGGATCACAGGGAACTTCGCTTCCGAGAGCAGTTTGGCGGCCTCCGCGACAGCCAGTTCGCCGCCCGCCGGGCGTTCGAAGGCGACGACCTGCGGCAGGTCGACATCGATCACCTGGGTCCACATGTCGCGCGGAATGTTCATCTGCGCCGGCGCGGAATTGCGCCAGGCTTCCATGATCACCCGGTTCAGCACTTCGGGAATGCGCGAGGGGTCGCGGACCTCTTCCTGGTAGCTGACGCAATCGGCGAACAGCCGCATCTGCTCCATTTCCTGAAAGCCGCCCTGCCCGATCGTCTTGTTGGCGGCCTGCGGGGTTACCAGCAGAAGCGGGGTGTGGTTCCAATAGGCGGTCTTGACCGGGGTCACGAAGCCGGTAACGCCGGGGCCGTTCTGGGCGATCGCCATCGACATCTTGCCGGTGGAGCGGGTGAAGCCGTCGGCCATCAGCCCGGCATTGGTTTCATGGGCGCAATCCCAGAAGGTGGTGCCGGCTTTCGGAAACAGGTCGCTGACCGGCATCATCGCAGAGCCGATAATGCCGAAGGCATGTTCGATGCCATGCATCTGCAGAACTTTGACGAATGCTTCCTCGGTGGTCATTTTCATCGTTGTTTTTCCTTACTTCCGTTCGTCACGGTAATGATAGAGTTGATACAGGCCCCATTGGCCGAGCCGGCGGAAGGGCGTCTTCCAACCCTCGTGTTTCAGTTCATTGCCGTAGATCGGCAGGTCGGGGATCGGCTCGCCAGCGACAAGCTGCGCCATGCGGCGGCCGGCCATGGCCGAATACATCACCCCGTTGCCGCCATAGCCGAGCGAATAATAGGCGCCGGGCAGATCCGGCATGCCGGTGATGCGCGGCATCATGTCGTGGGAGACATCGACCCAGCCCCACCAGCTATAGTCGAGTTCGACGCCCGCGAGCGCCGGGAACTTGCGCGCCACGGCATCGCAGAGCCCCTTGAGATGCGCCGGGTTGGAGGCATCGCGCCCGGTGATCGCCGCGCGCGAGCCGATCTGCAGCCGGTTGTCGGGCAGCAGGCGGTAGTAATTGCGCAGCGTACGGGTGTCGGTCAGCGGCGAGAGCTTCCTGATGCCGACGGATTGCAACTCGTCCTCGGTCAGAACGCGGGTGACGACGCTGTTCGACATGATCGGCAGCAGCCGGTCCTTCACCCTGGGATGCAGACCGCGCGGCGCATAGGCGGCCGTGGCGACCGCCACGCGCTTCGTCCGCACCGTGCCGCGCGGCGTTTTCAGATAGTGGACGCCGTCCTTGTATTCCCAGCTCTGAACCGGGCTGTCGGTATGCACCTTCGCGCCGAGTTCGCGGGCAACCCGCAGATAGCCGAAGGCGAGCTTGGCGGCGTGGATGCCGGTGCCGTCCGGCTCCCACATCGCGCCATGGGCCTCCATGTCGCGGGCGACGGTTTCATGCAGTTCCTCGCGCGTCAGCATCCGCGCGCCATAGCCGAACTTGTCGTTCAGAAGCCGCGTCTCCGCCTCCAGCGACGGCATCGCGGATGCCTTGTGGGCGATGTAGTAATGCCCGCCATCCTGCGGCTCGCAGGCGATCGCGTGGTCGCGCACAAGCCCGCGAAACAGGTCGAAGGCCTCAACCATCTCGTCGTGCAGCGCGCGCGCGGTCGGAAGGTCCCAGCGCTCGATCCACTGGCTGCGCTTCAGCCGGCCGGCGCTGATCTGCGCCTGCCCGCCATTGCGGGTGGAGCAGCCATAGGCAACGCCGTTCGCCTCCAGCACCGTCGCCTTGATGCCATGCATCTTGGCAAGGTGGATCGCGGTCGAAAGCCCGGTATAGCCGGAGCCGATCACCACCGCGTCGACATCCATGTCGGAGATCACGGGGCCGTCATCCTCGGGCGTCTCGCCGGCCGTGCCGATCCAGTAGGTCGGCGCGTAGTCGCTGCCCGGGCCGAGCGTGCGGTCGGTCAGGGGATCATAATGCGGATCGAAGGGCTTCGATCCCAGGCGTTTTGCATTGACCTGCATGATCGTCTCACATCACTTGGCTGGTATCGCAGGCCGCTGTTTGCGGATCGCCTGCTTTTCGACAATCCGGCCGTCCCGGATCCGGAACAGGTCAACGCCCTGAACCTCGGTGCGGGTGCCGTCGGGATTGGTGGCGCGGAAGGTCCACTGGCTTACGCCGCGGGTTCCGTCCTCCGACAGGAAATGGCTGTGATCGGCCCATTGAACGTCCGGCATCGCGGTCCAGACGCCGACGAAGGCCTTGGCGATCGCCTCCTTGCCCTCGATCCGGTTGCCGTATTCATGGTCGCCGGCGACGGTGAAAAACACGCAGTCATCGGCGAAATGGGTCATCACACCATCGATGTCGTGGCGGTTGAAGGCGTCGAAGGTGGCCTTCAGGTCGTCTGCGGAGAGTTTTTTAATGTGTGCAGTCATGGGAGTTTTCCTTGCCCTAGTAGCCCATCATTCGCGGCAACCAGAGAGAGATTGCCGGGAAGCTGGCGATGATGAAGATTGCGATGACCGAGGCGATCGCGAACGGAATTGCGCGCAGGCTGATCCGCTCGATCGAAATCCCGGAAATGCCGGATGCGATGAACAGGTTCTCGCCAAGCGGCGGGGTCTGGAAGCCGACAGACAGTGTGCAGATCATCACGATGCCGAAATGGACCGGGTCGATGCCCATCATGTAGGCGACCGGCAGCATGACCGGCACCAGGATCATGATCGCCGCCAGCGTCTCCATGAACATGCCGATGATCAGCAGCAGACCGATAACCATGGCCCAGATCACATAAAGATTGTCGGTCAGCGACAGGATGCCGCCGGCAATCACGCCCGGCACGTCGTTTTCGACCAGAATCCGGCCGAAGATCGTCGCCGCGAACAGCACCAGCAACACGCGGCCCGCAAGCCATGTGGTGGTGTCCAGCGCCTTGATCACCTGCCGGACATCGAGTTCGCGATAGATCACCGCGCCGACGAACAGCGTGTAGAAGATCGCGACGATCGCGGCCTCGGTCGGCGTGAAATAGCCCGAATAGATGCCGCCGAGGATGACGACCGGGGCGAGCAGCGCCCAGAAGCCGTGATAGCCCGCACTGGCAACGCGCCGCAGCGAGAACGGCTCGTCGGATCCATGGAAGCCGCGTATCCGGCAGCGGATATAGTTCATGGTCAAAAGACCGCCCGCCATCACCACGCCCGGCAGGACGCCGGCGATGAACAGTTTGGAGATCGACACCGACTGGAACACGCCATGCGCTTCGATCGCTTCCGGCGGCGGCTGCATGCCCATCGCCGAAATGCCGAAGATCACCATCGGGATCGAGGGCGGAATGATGATGCCGAGACCGCCCGCCGCAGCCGTGACCGAAGCCGCATAGCCGGGGCCATAGCCCTGGCGCGCCATGGCCGGGATCATCAGCATGCCAACGGCGGCCGTCGTTGCCGGACCGGACCCCGAGATCGCGCCGAAGAACAGGCAGGCCATGACGGTGGCCGCCCCCAGCCCGCCGGTGAACGGACCGGCAAGGCTTTCCGCGAAGGCGATCAGCCTGCGCGAGAGACCGGCGGCCTCCATCAGCGCGCCGGCCAGAATGAAGGCGGGCAGCGCCATCAGCGGGAAGGAACCAACCGAAGACCATGCCATCTGCACCATCTTGATCGGGTTGTCGCCGAGATAGAGCATGGCGATCAGCGAGGCGACGCCGAGCGCCACCGTGATCGGCGCGCCGAGGATCAAAAGGCCGAAGAACGAGCCGAACAGGATTTCAATCAGCAGGCTGTCCATCAGGGGTGCCTCCGCTCATAGGCGCGCTGTTCGTCAGCGGCGAATTCCATCGCGGCCTCGACGCTCGCCTTGTCCGGATCGGCCGGGTCGATGCCCATGACCAGTTTCATGTAGTTGACCTGCAGGATGCGGATCGTCATCAGCGTGAACGCGATCGGCAGCGCCAGATAGATGTAGCGCATCTCCCAGCCAAGTGTCTGGGCCTTCACAAATGGTTTCAGGCGGCCGATGAAATCGATTGATTCGATTATGAAAACGATGTTGAAGGCGATCCAGAACGCATCGCCGATCGCCTCGATGATACGGGCCTTCTTGCGCGACATCGCGTTAAGCTGGAAGGTGACGCGGTTATGCGCGGCAATCCGCGCGGCATAGGACGCGCCGAAATAGGCGAACCAGACGAACAGGATGACCGAAAGCTCCTCGATCCAGGTGATCGAGAAACCGAACAACTGGCGGGCGACGATCTGCACGAACAGAAGCGTCACGAACACGGCCAGCAGCACACGGCAGACATGGCTTTCGAACTTGTCGACAAATGACCAGAATGCGGACATGGCAACCTCGGGAGGATTGGCGTGGACAGCGATGGCGGGAGGGGCGCGAGCCTGTCGGTTTTCGGCCTGCCCCCTCCTCCTCTCGAGTCATGCTCGGGCTTGACCCGAGCATCCAGGCGACACGGACAGGCTGCCTGGACCCTCGGGTCAAGCCCGAGGGTGACGCATGAGAGAGAGGACGGGCGGAGCGCAACCGTTGGAGTCAGCGCCCCTCACCCATTACTTCGCCGGTTCGCGGCCGAGCGAGGTCAGCACGTTGTCCAGCACGGCCTTGCCGCCGATCTGGTCGTAGAATTTCGGCCAGACGGCCGTGGTGGCGAGGTCGATGAACTCCTGCTCGTCATTGGCCGGATCGGTGATCTCCATGCCGCGGCTGACAAGCTCCTCCTTGATCTTGGACTCTTCCGCCCGCAGGAATTCCGACGAGGCCTTGGTCGCGGCTTCGCCCGCGGCCAGCACCTGCTGCTGCTCTTCCTCAGACAGGCTTTCAAACAGCGCTTCGGAGATGATCAGCGGTTCGATCGAGAAGATGTAGTGCAGGTTGGTGATATATTTCTGCACCTCGTCGAACTTCATCGCATAGACGGTCATGTAGGGGTTGTCCTGGCCGTCGACGACCTTCTGCTGAAGGGCTGCGAAGGTTTCGCCCCAGGCCATCGGCGTCGGGTTCACGCCCCAGCTCTTGTAGGTCTCGATCATGATCTCGTTCTTGGGAACGCGGATCACCAGGCCCTGCAGATCGTCCACGGTGGAGACCGGCCGCTTGGAGTTGGTCAGCACCCGGAAGCCGGAATAGGCCCAGCCGATGATGCGCACGCCGGCATCCTCGATGGTCTGCTCGATCATCTGCTGGCCGATTTCGCCCTGGGTGAGCTGTTCGGCGTCTTCCTGGCTGAGGATCACGTAAGGCAGCGTCAGCGTGCCGACGGACGGTGAAAACGGGGTGATGTTGTTGATCGCGAGGATCGAGAAATCGAGCGTGCCGGTGGCGGCCGCCGTCACGGTGTCCTGCTCGTCGCCGAGTTGGCCGTTCAGGAACAGCTTGCCGGTCATTTCGCCGCCGGATTCCTGCTCCAGAGCTTCGATAAACGCGAGGCCGAGCGCTTCCTGGGTGCCGCCCGCGCCGTCGCCGACCGCGATGCGGTATTCGGTGGCGCCAGCCGGCAGGCTCAGCGCGAGCGCGGCCACGGCGCCGGTCACAAAACGGGTGAGAATGGTCATGTGTAGTCCCCTACTTTTGGATTGCTACGCCGCTTGATTGAGATCGCGGTCGCTTGACGGCCGTCAAGATTGCAGCAAGCACGGTTCCGCGATATGTCCAGATAGGAGCTTCGTTAGGTCCAGATGAAAAGTACAATCGCAGCCGAGAGCATTTTCCTGCGCGCCGCCGACGCGCCGACCCTACAGGGCCGGCTGGCGGCGGCCTTGGTGCGCGCCATCCTGGAAAGCGGCGCGCGGCCCGGCACCCGCCTGCCGTCAAGCCGCAAACTTGCCGAAGCGCTGAGCCTGTCGCGCATGACGGTGACGCTGGTCTATCAGGAGCTTGTCGGCCAGGGTTATCTCGAAACCCTGCCGCGCTCCGGCGTCGCGGTCGCCTCCACCGCGCCTCATCGCGGATTGAAGGTCGCTGGCGCGACGGCGGGCGACACATCGCTTGACTGGTCGCAGTGGCTTGCAGGCCATCCGCCGCCGCGGCGGGTGATCCGCAAGCCCGCCGACTGGCGCAGCTATCGCTATCCCTTCATCTACGGCCAGCCCGACCCACGGCTTTTCGATCACTACGCCTGGCGCGATTGCGCCCGCCGTGCGCTCGGCAGCCGCGATTTCGGCGATCTTTCCACCGATCGCTACGGCAGCGACGATCCGCTGCTGATCGACTATATCTGCTCCAACACATTGCCCCGGCGCGGCATCCATGCCCGGCCGGATGAGGTGCTGGTCACGCTCGGCGCGCAAAACGCGCTCTATATCGCGGTGGAGCTTCTGTGCCGCGCCGACCGGCCGGCCGTCACCGAGGAGCCGGGCTATCCCGACATCGCCGAGACGCTGCGCCGCTCGCAAAGCCCGGTCACCTTCCTGCCTGTCGACGGGTTGGGGCTGAACCCGGAAACGCTGCCGGACGATACGCGACTGGTGATGATCACGCCCAGCCATCACATCCCCACCGGCTCGACCATGCCGCTCGGTCGCCGCCAGGAGTTGCTGAACCGCGCATCCGCCCAGGATTTCGTGATCGTCGAGGATGATTACGATTTCGAGATGTCCTATCTCGGCCCCTCCGCCCCGGCGCTGAAATCGCTCGATACTGAGGGCCGCGTTCTCTATATCGGCAGTTTCTCGAAATCGCTGTTTCCGGGTCTCAGGATCGGCTATCTCGTGGCCCCCGCCCCGCTGATCGCCAAGGCGCGCGAGCTGAGGACCATGCTGTTGCGCCACCCGCCCGGCCACCTGCAGCGCATCACCGCCTATTTTCTGGCGCTCGGCCATTATGACGCCCACATCGTGCGGCTGCGTGGCGCGATGGTGAAGCGGCGCGCGGTGCTGGATCAGGCGCTGGCGAAAAGCTGCCTGACGCTTGAAAGCGCGGCGGTGGCCGGCGGCGCGAGCGTATGTCTCAGAGGTCCTGACGGGCTCGACAGCGCAAGGCTCGCCGAGGAGCTGAAGGCGGACGGCGTGCTGATCGAGCCCGGCGCTGTGTTCTTCGAAAACCCGCCGGAGCCCTGTCCGCTGTTCCGGCTCGGCTACGGCTCGATCGATTCGTCCGATATACCGCGCGGGATCGAACTGATCGATGCGGCGGTAAAGCGGGCGCTGAAGATTTAAGGCATGGACGAACCGATCGGAATCGATCAGATTCCGGAATATGGTCAGGAGGTCGGAATGGAGCCGGTCGGCGAAATCATTGAAATCTGGCGCTATCCCGTCAGTTCGCTGGGCGGGGAGCGATTGACCTCCGCCGTGCTCGGCAGCGACGGCGTTGCCTTCGATCGCGCCTGGTGCATCTGCGATGCCGAAACCGGCGCGCCCGCAGCACCGGAAAAGGAATTGCGCTGGCGGCCGGCGCTGTTCCTCGGCGCCCGACTTGGCGAGGACAACCGACCAGAGATTGGCTTTCCCGATGGCGGATGGACGGGCGTGGACGACGCGGGACTTGCGGAAAGGCTCGCCAATCACTTCGGCTTCGCCGTCGATGTGCGCCCCTACGCCCGAAATGCCAATGATTCCGGCCCGGTTGCCGTCAACCGCTATCTCCCCTCGCCGATCCACCTGGTGACCACCGATGCGCTACGGCATCTCGCGACGTTGGCGGGTGCAGACGAGGTTTCAAGCCGACGCTTTCGCCCCAATGTGGTGCTGAAGACGCCGGGTCTCGTCGGTTTTCCGGAAAAGGAATGGCTGACGCAGCGGCTGCAGCTCGGCGCGGCGATGATCATTGCCTTCGAGGAAACCCGCCGCTGCGGCATGACGATCGCGCCGCAGCCGGACATTTCCGAGAACGCCGATATCCTGCGCTCGCTCCTGCGTCACAACCGGCGCAATTTCGGCATCTACTGCACGATCGAGGAGCCCGGCTTCATCGCCACCGGCGATATCGCCAGCCGCGCCGCCTGAGCCCTTCAGGCGGCCGTCAGCGCGCCTTCGGCCTCGCTTTCGAGAATCGCGGCTGAAATCACGTCGCCGATGTCGCGCGCGGACGTGATTCCCTGCACGAAGGGGAGCTTGTGCAGCAGGAAGGAGATCGAGCCGCAATAGAGGTTGCGGGAAAGGTTTTCGTTGAAGATCGGCCGGAAGGCCGCATCGAGATCGACGCCGCCGGTGCGCACCATCTCGTCGGCCATAAGACTTCCCCGCGTCGAGGCCGGACTGACCACACCCTGCCCGACCAGCGTCGAAAACGGCAGATCGCGGGCCGAAAGCGAACTCTGTCCGGTGGCGTCGATGAAGGCGTCGAAGCGCAGTTCCTGCCCGTCGAAACGCACGACAGCGCCGCGCTGAACGCACTCATTGTCGATCTCGGCATCGTCGCCGATGGCTTTGACCGCGAGCTTTCCGGCGCGGTGCAACGCCAGCAGCCGGCGGATCGAATCATGCGGCACCGTGGCATAGTCGTCGACGAACACGGTCTTGAAATGCTTGTGAAACCGTTCGAGGTCGGCGGCGTCCAGATGCGGGATCGCGCAAGCGATCACTTCGTGCATGCGCAGGATCGCGTAGCGCCACTCCACGGTATACTGGCGCTTCTGGTTCATCTCCGCCTCGGCGAGATTGCGCGCGGCAAACGCAAACGGATCAGCGGACTGACGTTCTCTGAAATAGGCCGGCGCCAGCGTCTCGACCGACAGCATGGAGAGCCCGATGCGGGCGGCGTAATCGGGATCGGCCAGCGCCAGTTCCTGCCGGAAAAGCGCGAAAATGGCGTCGAGCAGCCCGTGTTCATGGGTGGCAATCAGCCGTTCGATCGCCTCCTCGGTGCAGAAGACCAGCGGGCGATAGGGAATTTCGCAATAGAAATCAGCCTCCGGCAGAATGCCCTTGCGCGACATCATCGTCGCCCGGAAACCTTCCGTATCGGCATGCGGCTGGTATTGCAGATCGCCGTGGTCATCGAGCAGAAACCCGCCATGGGCGGTCGCGACCGTGATCAGCGCGTCGATGCCGCTGAGCGAGGTGCCAAGTATGCCGACCTTTGAGGGCGGGATCGACTTCAGGGCCGGCGCGGGCCAGGGTGAGACGAAGTAACCGGCACGGGTTTCTGTCACCTCCGGCCAGTCATGGCCCGTTGCCAGAACCACATGATCGAACACCGCTTTTTCGTAGTCGCCGGCCGGCGTTTCCACCGTCAGTTCGATACCGTCGCGCATCAGCGCGATGTCGGACACGCGATGCGCGGCCCTGACCGCGATCCGGTGGCCGTTTTCACGCCCCTGCTGAACGAGCCCGAAGAACTGCGCCTGGAGATATTCGCCGAGCACCACGCGGGTATAAAAGGTGCGTTCGGCAATGGCCTCGCGGGCGATGCCGAATTCCTGCAACGCCGCGTCGCTCTGGCGGCGCAGCCACGCGGTCAGGCTTTCGCAGATCGGCGGAATTTCGATACTGGCGATATTGGAGAGCATCGCCCGGTCATTGATGTGCGGCTGGTATGGCATGCCCTTGCCCGGCATGTCCTCGCGCTCGAAAATCGTGATCTCGAGCGGCGCATGCTCGCCGATCAGCCCCTTGAGCGTGTATATCCCGGTGGGGCCGGAGCCGATGATCGCGATTTTGGAGGACATGGAGGAAAACCTCTGGAGCACTATCGTCTTCATAACAGTCGAGCGGCCCCATAAGTTCCCGGTTTGCAGCGGCCTTTCCTTGACGCGCCGGGATATTTCTGGCGCACTCTGCTCAAGCTCGCGCGCATCAAGCGCATAAAAAGGAGACAGGGGACATGATGAGATTGATCGCGGGGAGCGCTTTCGTGGCGTTGCTTTCCGTTCCAGCCGCGGCCCAGCAGGCCGCAGACTCGGTTGCCCCGGAAATCGGCACGACGGAGGCCGGCTTTTCCGCCGCCTCGCCCGAGGTCGAAGCCGCCCTTGCCGCCAAGGCCGAGGGCCGGCCCGTCGAGGCCGAGAAATGGATGGTCGCCGCCGCCAATCCGCTTGCCGTGGAAGCCGGCGCGCGCGTGCTGGCCGAGGGCGGCAGCGCCGCCGACGCCATGGTGGCGGTGCAGGCGGTTCTGGGCCTCGTCGAGCCGCAATCCTCCGGCATGGGCGGCGGGGCGTTTCTGGTCTGGTACGATGCCGCGGAAAACCGGCTGAAGACGCTGGACGGCCGCGAGACCGCGCCGCGCGCGGCAACCCCGAAACTGTTTCTCGACGACAATGGCGAACCGCTTCAGTTTTACGATGCCGTGGTCGGCGGCCGCTCGGTCGGCACGCCCGGCACGCCGATGCTGATGGATGCGGCGCATGAGCGCTGGGGCAAGCTCGAATGGCAGGGCCTGTTCGATGATGCGATCGCGCTGGCCTCGGATGGCTTTGCCGTTTCGCCCCGTCTTGCCGGACAGATCGCCGAAGACAGCGATCGGCTTGGCCGGTTCACCACCACCGCCGACTATTTTCTGCCCGGCGGCGAGCCGCTTGCCGACGGCGATCTTCTGAAGAATCCGGCCTACGCTCAGACGCTGACGGCACTCGCGGCCGATGGAGCCGAGGCATTCTATTCCGGGGAAATCGCCACCGACATTGTCGACACCGTTCGGAACGCCGAAGGCAATCCGGGCCTGCTCGGTCTGGAAGACCTCGCCGCCTATCGGGTGATCGAACGCGATCCGGTGTGCGTGGCCTATCACGGCTATGACGTCTGCGGCATGGGGCCGCCCTCCTCCGGCGCGCTCACCGTCGGCCAGATCCTCGGGCTTACCGCCGAGAAGAACCTCGCCGCGCTCGGACCGGACAACCCGGAAAGCTGGCGGCTGATCGGCGATGCCTCGCGACTCGCCTTCGCCGATCGCGGCCGCTACATGGCCGATACCGATTTCGTGCCGATGCCGCTTGAGGGCCTCGTCGCGCCGGACTATCTGAGGATGCGCGCGAAACTGCTCGATGGCGACCACGCGTTGGAGACGGTGGAGCCCGGCCTTCCCGCCTGGGACCATGCCATGATCCGCTACGGCGACGGGACGGCGATCGAACTGCCCTCCACCACCCAGATCGTCATCGTTGATGCCGATGGCAATGCGCTTTCGATGACCTCCACCATCGAGAACGGCTTCGGCAGCCGGCTGATGACCAGATCGGGCTTTCTGCTGAACAACGAACTCACCGACTTCTCCTTCGCCACCCATGACGAGGCCGGCTATCCGATCGCGAACCGCGTCGAACCCGGCAAGCGGCCGCGCTCGTCCATGGCGCCGACCATCGTCATGAAGGACGGCAAGCCGGTTTTGGTCATCGGCTCGCCGGGCGGCAGTTCGATCATCGGCTATGTGGCGCAAGCGGTGATCGCCTATCTCGACTGGGACATGAACGTGCAGGAGGCCGTCGCCATGCCGCATCTTCTGAACCGCTTCGGCACTTATGACATCGAAGAAGGAACGGACGCGGAAGAGATGGCAGCGCCGCTGGAGGCGATGGGGTTCAAGGTGAAGCTCGGCCCGCAGACCTCGGGCCTTCAGGCGATCGCTATCAAGGATGGCATGCTTCACGGCGGCGCTGACCCGAGACGCGAAGGCATCGCGCTTGGAGAATAATCGCGCCGGCCCGGCAAATGGCGCCAGCGATTGAACTTGGGACCCGAACCTTGCTCCCAATACTCTCTCCCGCTGGCGGGAGAGATGCCCCGAAAGGGGCAGTGAGGGTGGAACGGCATTTCAAATCGTGAGGGCGTTCGCGGGGACACTCTTCCCCCTCACTGTCGCTGTCGCGACATCTCTCCCCTCCGGGGCGAGAAGATTGGGGGGCTATGCGGCCTCTTTTGGCGGGCTTTACCCAGCCCGTCAGGGATCAGTTGCCCTTGGGCTGACCGCGTTCGCGCCGCGCTATACGGTCCAGCACCGCGTGAACGAGCTTGCCCTCCTCACCCTCGAAAAAGGCGGCGGCGATCTCGACATATTCTGTGACGATGACGGCGGTGGGCACGTCGGGCTTGGAGACGATCTCGAAAACGCCCGCGCGCAGGATGGCGCGCAGCGTCGAATCGAGCCGCGACAGCGTCCAGCCCTCGGAGATCGCGCCGGCGATCATCGGGTCGAGGGTCTTCTGGTCCTTCACGACGCCGGTGACGATCGAGCGGAACCAGGCCGAATCGGCCTTCAGATAGGTGTCGCCGTCGACTTCCTTGCCGAGGCGGTAGACCTCATACTCGGCCAGCACATCGGCAAGCGCGGTTCCGCCGATATCCATCTGATAAAGGGCCTGAACGGCGGCGAGGCGTGCTGCGCCCCGCTGGTTGGCGGTCTTTTCCGTGGTCATGATGCTCCTCGCAATCCGGTCAGGATGCGGTCAATATTTTCGCGCGACAGCGCTCGTTGTGCCGCTAAACCATGAGGCCGCGCGGCTTGCAAGTGTTTTGGCGAATTTCAGTCGTGCTGGACGCCGGTTTCGCGCGCGATCTTGGCCGAAAACTCGGTAATGATCTCCTCGAAATCCTCCGTAGTGGAGAAATCGCGATAGACCGAGGCGAAACGCACGAAAGCGACATCGTCGAGGTTCTTCAGCGCTTCCAGCACCAGAAGGCCGATTTCCTCGGATTGCACTTCCGGCTCGCCCGAACTCTCCAGACGCCGGACGATGCCGGAGACCGCGCGCTCGATCCGCTCGCGCTCGACCGGGCGCTTGCGCAGCGCGATCTCGAAGGAGCGCACCAGCTTGTCGCGATCGAACGGCACCTTGCGGCCATTCTTCTTGACCACGACGAGTTCGCGCAGTTGCACGCGCTCGAACGTGGTGAAGCGCCCGCCGCAATCCGGACAGACGCGCCTGCGGCGGATGGACGTGTTGTCCTCCGCCGGGCGCGAATCCTTGACCTGGGTATCAGGCGAATTGCAGAACGGGCAGCGCATCAGCCCATATAGCCATACATCGGGAAGCGCTCGGTGAGGTTCACCACCTTGTCGCGCACCGCAGCCTCGACGGCGGCATTGCCCTCGTCGGAATTGACCTGCTTCAGCCCGTCAAGCACCTCGACGATCAGCGAACCGATCTCGGAGAATTCCTTCTCGGTGAAGCCGCGCGTGGTGCCGGCCGGCGTGCCGAGACGGACGCCGGAGGTCACGAACGGCTTTTCCGGATCGAAGGGAATGCCGTTCTTGTTGCAGGTGATGTAGGCGCGGCCAAGGGCGGCTTCCGCGCGCTTGCCGGTGGCGTTCTTCTTGCGCAGGTCCACCAGCATGGAATGGTTGTCGGTGCCGCCGGAGACGACATCGAGCCCGCCTTCCATCAGCGAGGCGGCCAGCGCGCGGGCGTTCTTCACCACCTGCTCGGCATACTGCTTGAACTCGGGCTGCAGCGCCTCGCCGAAGGCAACCGCCTTGGCGGCGATGATGTGCATCAGCGGTCCGCCCTGAAGGCCGGGGAATACGGCCGAATTGACCTTCTTGGCGATGTCGGCGTCATTGGTCATGACCACGCCGCCGCGCGGGCCGCGCAAAGACTTGTGGGTGGTTGTGGTGACCACATGGGCATGCGGGCACGGAGACGGATGCACGCCGCCTGCGACCAGACCGGCGATATGGGCCATGTCGACCATCAGATAGGCGCCGATCGAATCGGCGATCTCGCGGAACCGCTTCCAGTCCCAGATGCGCGAATAGGCGGTGCCGCCGGCGATGATCAGCTTCGGACGATGCTCTTCCGCCTTCGCCGCGACCTCATCCATGTCGATACGGTTGTCTTCCCTGGAAACGCCGTAGGAGACCACGTTGAACCATTTGCCCGACATGTTGACCGGCGAACCATGGGTCAGGTGCCCGCCCGAATTGAGGTCGAGACCCATGAAGGTGTCGCCCGGCTGCAACAGCGCCAGGAACACGGCCTGGTTCATCTGCGAACCGGAATTCGGCTGAACGTTGACATATTCGACGCCGAACAGCTTCTTGGCGCGCTCGATCGCCAGTTCCTCGGCGATATCGACGAACTGGCAGCCGCCGTAATAGCGCTTGCCCGGATAGCCCTCGGCATATTTGTTGGTCATGATCGAGCCCTGAGCCTCGAGCACGGCGCGCGAAACGATGTTTTCCGACGCGATCAGCTCGATCTCGTGACGCTGACGACCGAGTTCCTTGCCGATCGCATCGAAGATATCGGGATCGGTGTCGGCAAGCGAACGGTTGAAGAAGTTCTCGGTAAACGCGGTCTGACTGGTCATCGCGGGCTCCTCAGGGTTTATCGCGGAAGCATTCCGTAAAGGCGCTTGCGTTCTAACGCCGGCCTTCAAAACGTGCAATAGACGAATGCCGCCGCCAAGCATTGCTCAGCGGCGGCATTTTGGAAGCCGAATACGTCGGACGGGCGGAAACGCCTATTCGATGCCGGTGGTGGTTTGCAGCGCCAGTTCCGGCGCGCCGTCGAGATTGTAGATGTCGTCGCGGAACTGCACGATTCCGTCCTTCGTCGACCAAGCGGTGATGTAGACGAAATGGTTCGGCACCGGATCGGCAAGGTTCACCGGGGTGGAGATGCCGGCGTGGATCGTTTCCTCGATCTTCTGGCGGTTCCAGCCGGGGGTGTTCTTTAACAGCCAGACATCGAGGTCGCGCACGTTCTCGATGCGAACGCAGCCCGATGATTCGAAGCGCAGAATGTCGTTGAACAGCGACTGGCTGGGCGTGTCATGCATGTAGACGGCATGCTTGTTGTGGAAGTTGATCTTGGTCGAGGCCATGGCGCTGTTCGGGCCCGGATCCTGACGGAAGGTCAGGTTGGGGGCCTTCTCGGCGTTCCAGTCCACCGTCAGCGGATCGACTTCCTGGCCCTTGTTGTCATAGAGCCGGATCTTGTTGTCGACCAGATAGTTCGGGTCCTCGCGCATCAGCGGCATGATATCCTTCTGGATGATCGAGCGCGGCACGGTCCAGGGCGGATTGAAGATGATCTCGAAGATCTTGGAGTTCAACAGCGGCGTGGGCCGCGACGGGCGACCGACAATGGCGACATTGCGCAGCGCCACGGCATTGTCTTCCACCGCTTCGCAATAGGCTGCCGGAATGTTGACCAGAACGTAGCGCTGGCCGAGATCGGAACCGAGATCCTCGACGCGCGTCAGATTGGTTTCGAGCTGGGCGAGACGCACGGCGGCGCTGACATTGAGCGCCTTCAGCGTGTATTCATCGATATAGCCGGTTTCGGCGAGGCCGTGACGGGCCTGGAACCGCCTCACCGCGCCCTGCACATAGGAATCGTAGGAATCGGAGATGCCCGCTTCCTGCGGCAGGTCGCCGGAGACGATCAGGCGCTGGCGCAACTGGCGCACCGACGGATCGTAGACGCCGAACTGGAGCGGCACATTGGGATGCACTTCCGGCCAGCCGCCATTGGCGTTGATCCGCTGGTACTCCGCCATCGCCTGCATGATGTTCATCGGCGCGTTGGGGCTGAGGATCGGCTGGTTGGAGCTGACGGCGGCCTGCGCGCGCGAGGTCACGGCGTCAAACTGCTCGTCCCATTTGCCGCGGCCGGGCGTGTTGATCAAAGCGTCGACGGCCGATTGCGCGGCGGCAAGCTTCGGCAGCGCCACAGCGCCCGCAGCGGCGGCGATGAAACCGCGTCGCGACACGGTCCTGACGGTCTTGTTCAGGTCTTTTGTCATAGAATCCAGTTCTCTTCTGTCCCGCGGGCGTCGAGGACGCCTCTATGGATGTGCCTTGCACATCAATATGGCCAATTGTTGTCGGGTTTCAAATCGATACCGACGGCATTTTTCGGCAGATTCTAGCGCCGACGAATGAAGGCAAGGTAAATCCAGAAAGCGGCGTAGAGGCCAAACAACAAAACGTGAATGCCGACAAGCGCGGCGGCGGCCCCGACCAGGAACATTTCGACGGCCGCCCCGATGGCCCAGAGCACGAGCCCCCAGCCGACGCCGAACCACAGACCGGCCGCGGCGGCGGGATAGGCAACCGCGAGCACGACCTCGACGATGCGTTCGTTGGAACTGACAAGATCGAACCGTCCCGTGCCGGCAAGGCCGATCAGCTCCGCCCAGTTGTAAAGCGCGACCGCCATCAAGAACGCGGCCACACAGCGCTTGAAGACCATGAAGGCCATCTGCGAAAAACTGGGTTGTGGCGGACGTGTCTGCTCGGAATTCATCGCCGCCTTATACGCTGCAAAAATCGAAGTTACAAACCCTGACGCAACGCGCCAAAGCGACAAAATGGCGTGTTTGTCCGGGCGGTGCGACATGCTACAAGCCGACCTGAACGAAGCAGCGCCGGAGAAGACGATGAGCGAGCCGAACGACAAGACCCACCTCGTGGACAGGATCACCGGTCACCGCCGCATGCGCCGCATCCGCAAGGCCGAATGGACCCGCCGGCTGGTGCGCGAAAACAGGCTGACGGTCGACGATCTGATCTGGCCGGTCTTCGTGATTCCCGGTGACAATATCGAGGAACCGATCCCGGCCATGCCGGGGGTTTCCCGCATGAGCGTCGACCGGCTGGCGGAGGCGGCGAAGAAAGCCGAGGGTCTCGGCATTCCGGCAATCGCCACCTTCCCCAATATCGAGCTCGAAAAGCGCGATATGTCGGGGTCGGAAATCCTCAACCCCGACAATCTGATCAACCGCGCCACGCGGGCGCTGAAGAAGGCCGCCCCTTCGCTCGGCGTGATCACCGATGTCGCGCTCGACCCGTTCACCAGCCATGGCCACGACGGCATCCTCACCGGCGACGAAATCGTCAACGACGCGACCGTCGACCATATCTGCGAGGCCGCCGTCGCTCAGGCCGAGGCCGGCGCCGATATCATCGCGCCTTCGGAAATGATGGACGGCCGCATCGGCGCGATCCGCGAGCGCCTCGACATGGCGGGCTTCCAGGATGTCGGGATCATGTCGTATGCGACGAAGTTCTCCTCCGGCTTCTACGGCCCCTACCGCGAGGCGATCTCGACCAAGGGGCTCTTGAAGGGCGACAAGGCGAGCTACTACATCGACACCGCCAACGGCACCGAGGCGCTGCGCGATGCAGCACTTGACGTCGAGGAAGGCGCCGACATGCTGATGGTCAAGCCCGGCCTGCCCTATCTCGACATCTGCTGGCGCATTAAGGAAGCCTTCGGCCTGCCGGTGTTCGCCTATCAGGTCTCCGGCGAATACGCGATGATCAAGATGGCCGCCGAGCGCGGCGCGATCGACGGCGAGAGGGTGATGATGGAAACGCTGCTGTCGTTCAAGCGCGCCGGCTGCGACGGAATTTTGACCTATTTCGCGATCGAGGTCGCGCAAAAGCTGGCGAAATCATAGTCTCGAGGGGCAGATTTATTGCATTCCCCCAGCCAATACCCACATCGGGTTTGGAACCACGATTGACAACGGAGACAACGATGAGCCTCGAACGCAACATGACCTATTCGGCCCCGCCGGCCATTGACGCCTATTCCGGCGTGTTGTCGCGGCGCGTTCTGGCGTTTATCTTCGATTACATCGTGATCGCCATCCTCTGGGTGCCGGCGGCAGTGCTGCTGTTCTTCGTCGGCATCGCCACGCTCGGCCTCGCCTTCTTCCTCTATCCGGCGCTCTATTTCATCGTGGCGGCGCTTTATTTCGGCTTCAGCCTCGGCGGCTCCGCCCAGGCCTCCCCCGGCATGCGGGCGATGGGCCTCAGGATGCTGCGCACCGATGGGCTGAGGATCGATTTCCTGACCGCGCTGGTGCATCTGGCGCTGTTCTGGCTGTTCAACTCGCTCCTGACGCCGCTGATCCTGCTGGTCGGCCTGTTCACCGACCGCAAGCGCCTGCTGCATGATTTCCTGATCGGCGCCGTCGTGGTGCGCGAGGAAGCGCGCTATTGAACTGCGGGAAACGCTCATCCCTCAAATCAGAAAGGTTGACGTTCCCGTGAATTGCGCCATCCTGTGATCAAGTTTCGTTGCATGGTGCGCCGGGCATGAATACGCAGACCACTCAGTCGCCACAGTTCTATCTGACCGCGCCGGCGCAATGCCCCTATCTCGAGGCGGAGCGCGAGCGCAAGGTTTTCACCCATCTCGTCGGCCCCCGCGCCGGCGAGATGAACGACCTTTTGACCCAGGGCGGGTTCCGGCGCTCGCAGAACATCGCCTATCGCCCGGCCTGCGAGCACTGTCGCGCCTGCGTTTCCGTACGCATCGTCGCCGATGAATTCACCCTCGGCCGCTCGCTGCGCCGGATACAGGCCAGGAACGCCGATCTCGTCGGCGTCGAACGCCCGGCCTATGCCACCGCCGAACAATTCGACCTGTTCCGCACCTATCTCGACAGCCGCCACCAGCGCGGCGGCATGGCCGACATGAGCCTCGACGATTACAAGGTGATGGTGGAGGAAACCCATGTGGAGACCCGCCTGATCGAGTATCGCGTGGCGACCGGCCTTTTGGAGGAAGAGGGCGAACTGGTGGCGGTCGCGCTTTCCGATTTCATGGTCGACGGCCTGTCCATGGTCTATTCCTTCTTCAACCCGGCCTATGTGAAGCGCTCGCTCGGCAGCTTCATGATCATCGACCATGTGGCGCGCGCCCGGACGATGGGCCTTCCTTACGTCTATCTCGGCTATTGGGTTAAGGGCTCGCGGAAGATGGACTACAAGAAGCGCTTCCAGCCGCAGGAACATCTGACCGGCCAAGGCTGGGAACGCGCCGACCCGGGTGATTTCGAAGCCTAGCCCGTCACGCCGTTCCGTATTTTTCGCCCGCCCCATGTAGAAGCCGGCGCGTCCCTGCGCTAAGTTTCCTGACGATTATCAATGCGATGCGCTTTCGCATCGCCAGAGAAGGGGTCAGAACGCATGCTCAAAGAATTCCGTGATTTCATCGCAAGAGGCAATGTCGTCGATATGGCGGTCGGCATTATCGTGGGGGCCGCCTTTACCGCGATCGTCCGCTCGGTGGTCTCCGACCTGATCGACCCGGTCATCGGCCTGATCGTCGGCGGCATCGATTTCTCGGACATGTATGTGGTCCTCAGCGGCAGCGTGCCGGATGGCGCGAGCCTCGCGGCCGCGCGCGAGGAAGGGGCCGCGATCTTTGCCTATGGCGCCTTCATCACCGCAGTCATCAACTTCATGATCATCGCCTTCGTGGTGTTCATGCTGGTCAAGGCGATCAACCGCATGCGTGCGGCCGCCGAGGCCCACAGGAAGGCCGCCGAGGAGCAGGCAGCCGTGGCCAATCCGCCGCCCGGCCCGAGCGAACTTCAGGTGCTGCTCGAAATCCGCGACGAGTTGAGAAAGCGGGACGCCGGCACGACCTCCTGAGAAAAACCGCTGAAATGCGCCGAATTGGCGGCTTCGGAATTGCCAAACCGGACTGATTCCGAAAAGATTAGCCATTACGAATTGAGTGAAAGCCGCAGTAGCGGCTTTTGCCGCGCGGCCGAGGGGGACGGCCGCAACGGTCTCTTGCTCTTTCCCCGAAAGGGGAAAGCCGCATGTCGAACCGCACCCGCCTTGTCGCGATCATTCTCGCCGCCCTGCCGCTGACGGCCGCAGCAGAGGACCTGCCGCCCTCGCGCACCTCCGCCCTGCCGGTTCCGCCCGGCCAGATCGACAAGGCCGTCGAAGCGCTGGACGGCATCATTGCCGGGATAAAGGAGCGCAGCGGCGTTCCCGGCATCGCGGTCGCCGTCGTCCATGACGGCGAGACGGTCTATGCCAAGGGCTTCGGCCTACGTGGCGAGGGTGATGCGCCGGTGACCGCCGAAACCGTGTTCCAGATTGCTTCCGTGTCGAAATCGATCGCCGCCACCGTTGTCGCCCACCAGGTGAGCGAGGGCGTGGTCTCCTGGGACAGCCGGATGCAGGACCTGCTGCCCTGGTTCAGGCTTTCCGATCCCGCAATCACCGCGCAGCTGACGGTCGGCGACCTGTTTTCCCACCGCTCCGGCCTTCCGGACCATGCCGGCGACGACCTCGAGGATCTCGGCTTCGGCCGGGAGATCATTCTGGAGCGCCTCGCCCAACTACCGCTCGCTCCCTTCCGCACCAGCTACGCCTATACCAATTTCGGCCTGACGGCGGCTGCCGAGGGCGTGGCGCAGGCCTCGGGCATGGCGTGGAGCGACCTCGTATCGCAATCGCTTCTCGAACCGCTCGACATGACAACCGCCAGCGCCCGGTTCGATGATTTCATGGCGCGCGACAACCGCGCCGTGCCGCAGGCGCTGCAGCCCTCAGGCAGTTTCGCGCCCCTGTTTCAGCGCGACCCGGACGCGCAGTCGCCGGCGGGCGGCATGAGCGCCTCGGTGGAAGACATGGCCAAGTGGATGAAGATGGTGCTGGCCGAGGGCGGCGACCTGATCGACGCCGATGCGCTGATGCCGGCGATCAGCCCGCAGGCGTTTTCCGGCAGGCCGCATGTCGCCGACGAACGCCCCGGCTTTTACGGCTACGGCTTCAACACCGGCGTTTCGTCGAGCGGCCGCGTGGTGCTCGGCCATTCCGGCGCGTTCATCATGGGCACCGCCACCGCCTTCACGCTGATCCCCTCGCTCGATCTCGGCATCGTCACGCTCACCAATGCCTCGCCGGTCGGCGTGCCGGAATCGATCAACACCTCCTTCGCCGATATCGCCCAGACCGGCGCAATCGAGCGCGACTGGTTCTCTGGGTATAACCCGCTGTTCATGAGCTTTTACGAACCGCTCGGTCACACCGCGGGCATGCCCTTCCCGGAAGCCGCCGCTCCCGCCCCGGCCTTGGAAACCCTGACCGGGACCTATGCCAACGCCTATTTTGGCACAGTCGAAATCCGCGAAGCCGCCGGCCAGCTCACCCTCTACGCCGGCCCCGAAGACATGGCCTTTCCCCTGGAACACTGGGACGGCAGCACCTTCGTCTTCGACATCGAAACCGAAAACGCCGCGATCGCCTCACGCTCGACGGCAACCTTTACCGACGATGATGGCGAGGCCGAGATGCTCGAGATCGAGCTGTTTTCCGTGGATGGCGTGCCGGGACGGTTCGAACGGATTTGACTGCTGCCGCAATTCGCTTGGGCCAAACGTGAAACCTGTTAGAATACCACCGATCCGCGCTTACCTTGGACTATCGGAAACTGGAGGCTTGAGTTGCTCACCCGCTTGCTGCTTGAAAACTGGAAAAGCTATGAAAAGGCTGAGCTAAACATAGATCCGTTGACGATTCTAATCGGGACCAACGCGGGTGGGAAATCAAATGCGTTGGACGCTCTCTCGTTTCTAAACAGAACTGTCGCGGGATTGAACCTTACGGCTTGTCTCTCCGGTGACGCCAACATAACCCCTCTGCGGGGTGGCACCGAATGGGCATCGCGAAATCACTCGGAACGTTTTAAGCTTGGGATCGTCGTTCAAGAAGACTCAAATACAGATTACGAATACTCAATAGAGGTTTTCGTAAGCGAAAGTCGATGCGAGGTATCATCAGAAGAACTAATAAGAAAAAAATACACTTCGATTAAAGGGAAAAGCAGGAAACAAATCGGCCAGATAGGACTATTTAGAACAGACACGCCGGATCAGAATGATCCAATGATAAAGGTTCGTTTATATAATAAGAGTTCTGGAACTCTAAGACAACTATCTAGATCATCTAGCGTATTGTCACAGCTAATCACGCAATCCACCAGACAAGAAATATCTGATGGCTTAAATGCAGTAGGGAAAATTCTACGGGAAATATTTATTCTTGATCCTATCCCTTCGCATATGAGGTACTTTGCGCCCTTAAGCGAGTCTCTGGAACCTGATGCAGGTAATATTGCCGGCGTAATTTCAGCCCTCCCAGAAGATAGACAAAGAGAAATTGAAGAGACTTTCGCAGCCTATCTTTCTAAACTACCGGAGAGAGATATTAAAAGAGTGTATGCAGAACGCGTCGGTAAATTTAAAAGCGATGCTATGCTATACTGTGAAGAAAACTGGGTAAGGGGCGGAGAAACACCACTTATAGACGCGCGAGGAATGTCTGACGGAACTTTGAGATTTTTAGCTATATTAACAGCGCTTCTTACAAGACCAACGGGAAGCTTGCTAGTTATCGAAGAAGTCGATAACGGATTGCACCCTTCAAGAGCTTATTTGCTCATAGATATGCTTAGAAAGATCGGAGAAGAGCGAAGAGTCGACATCGTTGTTACGACTCACAATCCCGCGCTTCTGGACGCTTTGGGCCCTTCATCAGTCCCTTTCATCACTGTCGCGCATCGAGATTCCAAAACAGGTGCTAGCAAACTCACGCTTCTAGAAAATATAGATAACCTTGCGCGTGTATTGGGGCATGGTCCATTAGGATCTCTTTCGACAAAAGGAATTATTGAACGCGCCTTAAAGGGCGAGCAACTCACGTTTGGGTTTTAAAATGGCCGGACGTGTTGCAATCATTGACACCTCTCTGATGTGCTGCTGGCTAAAGGTTCCTGGCCATCAGACCGCCGGCAGTGAACCCGACCGATGGGACTACGATAGAACGTCGAAAGAGATTAAATCAGCTTTAGAAGCAGATTTCCAACTAGTGTTTCCGCTTACTACACTGATTGAAACGGGAAATCACATATCTCATGCAAGCAATCTAAGGTTTGAAACTGCAAAGAATTTCGCCGATATACTGAGAAAAGCCTCGCAGGGTGAAGAACCATGGACACCGTTTAGCGAACAATTTGCAACAGTCGGGGAACACTCCTTGTCATCAATCGTAGAGGAATGGCCAAAAGCTGCAGCGCGAGGGCTATCTTTGGGTGACTTTTTAATTACAACCGTCGCCGACTATTACTCTCTCGCCAGCTTTGAAGTAAAGATTTTAACCAGCGATTCTGAGCTACGTTCTCATATTCCGGCGAAACCTCAAAAGTTACCAAGGCGTAGAGACAGATAACGGGATACCATCGTGTCCAATTCTGTGCCTAGATCAGTTGCATATACGAGTAATTGAAACAAGAGAGCAAAATGCCATGCTCAGTGAATATCTGCCGCAACTGATGCTCGCATGGTCCATCCTGCTGGTGGGCGTGTTGTCGCCCGGGCCGAGCGTGATGCTGATCCTGGGGGTCGCCATGGGTCAGGGACGCGGCGCCGCGGTGGCGACGGCGCTGGGGGTTGCCTGCGGCAGCATGACGCTTTCGATCGCCACCGTGCTCGGGCTTTCGATCATCTTCGCAGAGCTTGCCCATGCGATGGAGATCGTGCGCTTCGCGGGTGCCGGTTATCTTTTCTTCCTGGCGTTCAAATCCTTCGGCAAGATGCTCAATCCGCCGCCGCTTTCGCCGCTCGTGCCCGGGCTGCGCTCGTTCCGGCGGCAGGTCGCCGGCGGCTATCTGCTGCAGGTCTCAAACCCCAAGGCGATCATGTTCTGGCTGGCGATCGCTGGCGTCGGCGGCGTTGGCGATGCCCCCGCCCCTATTGTCCTGCTGTTCGTCGCCGGATCGTTCCTGATGTCTTTCACCGGCCACGGCGCCTATGCATTGTTGCTCTCCAGCGCCATGGTCCGCGCCGGCCTCACGCGCTTCCGTCGCGTGGTGGAGGCGGCGCTGGGCGGCTTCTTCGTGTTCGCCGGAGTGAAGCTGCTGACGGCAAAGGTGTAAACCAGGGAGCTTCGCGGAACGCCGTGGTGTTTCGGCGGAGATGGCAAAAGGGTTGATGACTAGGGCCGCAGCTCCGGTGAATAACCGCATTGCGGGCCATCGTCCTGCAAGCACCGTTCGCCGCAGCGCTCCGCCGCCCCTACCCCTTGAACTTGCCGTTTCTCGGAAAGCCCTTGGGCGCGATGCGGCCGGCCATGGCGCGGTCGCCGCGCCATTCGAGCAGTTCGTCGGCGGTGCGCATATGGGTGCGGCCGGCGCTGTCGGTCCAGCTAAGGCCGTCGGCGATCGCGAAACATTTGGCGTCCGAAAGGCCGCCATCCTTGTAGCGCTGCAGGCGCACGCCCTTGCCGCGGGCCATCTCGGCGACCTGCGACATCGGGAACACGATCAGCTTGCGGTTTTCGCCGATCACCGCGATGTGGTCGCCGGTAGCCGGCGTCAAAAGCTTGACCTCATCCTTGGCCGAGACATTCATCACCTGCTTGCCCTTGCGGGTGTTGGCGACCATCTGGTCTTCCTCGATGATGAAGCCATTGCCGGCGGTGGACGCGATCAACTGCTTGCGGCCGGCCTCATGCACGAAGGCGGTGACGACGTCCTGATCGGCATCGATATCGACCATGATGCGCAGCGGCTCGCCATGGCCGCGCCCGCCCGGCAGCTTGTCCGCGCCGAGCGTGAAGGCGCGTCCGCCGGTGGTGACGATCAAAAGCTTGTCGGTCGTCTGCGCCGGGAAGGCGAGCTTCAGGCCGTCGCCTTCCTTGAAGGCAACGCCGGAGGTATCGACATGGCCCTTCAGCGCCCGGATCCAGCCCTTTTCGGAAATCACGATCGTGACCGGTTCCTTCTCGATCATCGCCTGCTGGATCGCCTCGACATCGGTATCGGGCGCAATGTCGAAGGTCGAGCGGCGTTTGCCGAGTTCGGTCGCCTTGGCGAAGGTTTTCTTGACCTCGCCGATTTCCCAGGCAACGGTCTGCCACTGCTGGGTTTCGGAGGCAAGCAGCGCCTCGATCTCCGCCTTCTCCGCCGTCAGCGCATCGAATTCCTTGCGGATTTCGATTTCCTCGAGCTTGCGCAAAGCCCGCAGCCGCATGTTGAGGATCGCTTCGGCCTGCACATCGGTGATCTCGAACCGGGCGATCATCACCGCCTTGGGCTCATCCTCCTCGCGGATGATCTTGATCACCTCGTCGAGGTTGAGATAGGCGACCAGCAGGCCGCCGAGGATTTCAAGCCGGCGGTCGATGGCGGCGAGCCGATGGCGGGAGCGGCGCTGCAGCACCTCGCGGCGGTGGCCGAGCCATTCCTTCAGCACATCGACAAGGCCCATCACCTTGGGCACCTTGCCCTGCGAGAGCACGTTCATGTTCATCGAGAAACGCTGTTCGAGATCGGTGAGCTTGAACAGCGATTCCATCAGCAGCGCCGGGTCGACGGCGCGCGATTTCGGCACCAGCACGACGCGGATATCTTCCGCCGATTCGTCCTGGATATCCTCTAGGAGCGGCAGGCGGCGGGCGATCAGGAGTTCGGCGATCTTCTCGATCAGCCGCGACTTCTGCACGCCATAGGGAATTTCGGTGACGACGATCTGGTAATTGCCGCGGCCGAGGTCTTCCTTTTCCCAGCGCGAACGCAGCCGGAAGCCGCCGCGGCCGGTCTTGTAGGTCTCGACCATCGAGGCGAAATCCTCGACGATGATCCCGCCGGTCGGAAAATCCGGGCCCTGGATCATGTTCGCCTTCGGCCCATCGGCGTCCGGCAGCGTCATGATGTCCTCGACGGTGGCGTCGGGATGCTTGATCAGGTAGATCGCCGCCTCACACAACTCGTGGGCATTGTGCGGCGGGATGGAGGTCGCCATGCCGACGGCGATGCCGGTGGAGCCGTTGGCGAGCAGATTCGGGAAGGCGCCGGGCATCACCACCGGCTCCTCGTCCTCCTCGTTATAGGTCGGGCGGAAATCGACGGCGTCCTCGCCGATGCCATCCAGCATCAGCGCGGCGACATCGGTCATGCGCGCCTCGGTGTAGCGCATGGCGGCCGCGCTATCGCCGTCGATATTGCCGAAATTGCCCTGGCCGTCGACCATCGGGTAACGCTGGGCGAAATCCTGCGACAGGCGCACCAGCGCATCATAGATCGAGGCGTCGCCATGGGGGTGGAACTTACCCATGACATCGCCGACAATGCGGGCGCATTTCTTGTAGGCGGCGTTCGGGCGCACGCCGATCTCGCTCATGCCGTGAATGATGCGGCGGTGCACGGGCTTCAGCCCGTCGCGCACATCCGGCAGCGCCCGGTGCATGATCGTCGAAAGCGCATAGGCGAGGTAGCGTTCCTCAAGGGCCTTGCGCAGGTCCACGGCGTCCGTGTGTCCGTCGCCGTTTTCGGGTGGCGTGATTTCTTTTCCCATGGGTTTCTGTTAGAGGATACAACCCTTGCCCGCAAGGCGGGGCCGCCCGCAATCCCCTGAAAACAAGGGAAAACGCGCCGCATTCACAGGGCATTCATAGCAAAATTGCAATTCGGCCTTATATGGCCAATAAACCGTAGCGCAACATCTCATTTTCAGGGAGCACTTCATGCCCACATCACGTCTCACGCAGCTTCTTCTCGCAGGCAGTTTTCTGGCCGCATCGGGCGCTCCCGCGTTTGCCCTCGACACCGACGATCTGATGGCCAAGCTGAAGGCCGTCACCGAAAAACAGTCGCACATGACCTTCACCTATGACAGCGTCGAGGAAGGCTCGGATGGCAGCGTGACGGTCTCCGGCATGGAATTTTCGCCCTCGCCTGTAGCGGGCGAGGAGATGGACGAGTTCAAGCAGAAGGCGCCGATCACGCTCGACCTTCAGGACGTTCAGGAAAATGCCGACGGCAGCTACATGATCGGCAAGTCAATGGCGTCCGACATGACCTTCACGATGGAGGACGCTGAGATCGCCATCGCCTCGTATACCGAGACCAATATCCATGTTCCCGCCAGCGCCGACCTCGCGGTTCTTTCCGGCTGGGGCTATGGCGAAAGCACGGAGGTCAAGAACATCAGCGTCACCGTCGAAGGCGACAAGCTGCTGACGATCGACGATGCTTCCGCCAAGCAGAGTTTCAACGAGGCGCGCACCAAGGCCGATTATCTCGCGAACGTCACCGGGATTGCGCTCGACCTTTCGCAGGTCGACGACCTGAAGCCCGACGCCCGCGCGACGCTGGAGGAACTCGATCTCCTGCAGACCACGTCGACATTCACGATCAGCGGCAACTGGGATCTGGAAACGGGCGATCTCAACGTCGCCACCTACAGCCTCGCCACGGAAAATGTCGGCACGCTCGACTTCGGCATGGGACTGACCGGCGTCACGCTCGAAACGCTGGAAACGCTTCAGAAGATTTCGGAGATCGCCCAGAGCGATGAGATGGAGGATGCCCCTTCGGACGGTGCCTCGTCGGAACAGGAAAATCCCTATCAGGCTGAATTGATGCAGCTCGGCCAGACCATCGGCGTCAGCGGCCTGTCGATCCGGTTTACCGATGACAGCATCACCAACCGTCTGATCGAGACGATCGCAAAGGAAAAGAATATTTCCACCGATGCATTGATCGCCGAGTGGAAGGGGCAGATGACGGCGGGTCTCGCCGGGCTGGAAATGCCGGACCTTGCCGCCTCCGTCTCATCCGCGGTCGACAGCTATCTGGCCAACCCGCAGAACTTCTCGGTTAGCATCAAGCCGCAGATGCAGATGCCGGTGCTGGCCGTGGTGATGGCGGGTGCCGCCGCGCCCAAGGCCATCCCCCAGCTTCTCAATCTCGAGATCAAGGCCAATCAGTAAGACAAGCCCTTCGCAGTTGCCCCCGGCAGAACGCCTGCCGGGGCTTTTGCCTCAGGGCCGTCTCAACGCCTGTCTCACCCCTTGCGCGACAGCGCCCTGCGGAAGGCAAGCGGGGTCTGGCCGGTGCGCGCCTTGAACAATTCGTAGAACCTGCTGCTCGATCCGAACCCGCAATCATAGGCGATCGTGAGGATCGGGTCCTCGGTGTCGACCAGCCTCTGCATGGCGCGCGCCACCCGGTAGCGGGTGAGATATTCGTTGACGGAAAGGCCCAGCACATCGCGGAAGGCCTTGTTGGCGGTGCTCGGATGAATGCCGGCGCGGGCGGCAAGATCCGGCATAGATACGGGTTCGCCATAATGGCCGTTCACCAGATCGGTCAGCGCCTCAACATGACGCACGGCGGCGGCGACCGCTGCCGTCCCGGCCTCCCCGCCTGAAAGGCGGCCGGTTTCGACGCAATCGAGAATGAAGCGGCGCACCCTCAGCGCGATTTCCTCGCGCAGCAGGCTCCGGCGCTGCGGCCCGCCCTTGTTCCACTCCTCCACCCAACGCGCGGCAACCACGCCATCATGGCCGGTCGCGGCCGAGTCGGTCAAAAATCCGCCCTGCATGGTGAAGCGCCGGGCCTCGCGATCGATCGGCAGCGCCAGGAAATCGGCGAGCGGCAGGTAGATGACGATCAGGGCGGCGTTGTCGGTGACCGCAATGGTCTGGTGCGGGATCGCGGCCCAGAACAGCACCAGCCTGCCCGCCTCCACCTCCTCGCGCCGACCGTTGAAGAGATAGGTCATCTCGCCTTCAAGCAGCAGATTGAGCTCGACGTGATCGTGCCAGTGGGCCGCCGGCATGGCGGTCGCGATATGACGCTCGATCAGGAAATCGCCGCGCGCCAGCGTCAGGTCGTCCACCTCAATATTGCCCGCGGCCATCGCTCGCCACTCCAATCCCGGACTAATCGACATGAACACCGGAGGAAAATCTTGTTTTGGAGATATAGCTTCGCCGAAAAGAAAGGAACCCGTCATGACCAAAATCTGCCTTGTCGGCGCCGGCAGCACCGTATTCGCCCAGAACATTCTCGGTGATGTGTTGTCCTCCGATCTCCCCGGCGAAATCGCCATCAGCCTGTTCGACATCGATCCCGAACGGCTGAAAACCTCCGAAATCGTCACCCGCCGCATCTGCGCGGCGCTCGGCCTTGCCGATATCCGCGTCGAGGCGACGCTGGACCGGCGCCAGGCGCTGAAGGGGTCCGATTTCGTGATCCTGATGATGCAGGTCGGCGGCTATGAGCCGGCCACTGTCACCGATTTCGACGTGCCGAAACAGTTCGGCCTGCGCCAGACGATCGCCGATACACTCGGCATTGGCGGCATTTTCCGTGGGCTGCGCACCATCCCGGTGCTGGAGGCGATCTGCCGCGACATGGAGGATGTCTGCCCGAACGCGCTTCTGATGCAATATGTGAACCCGATGGCGATCAATTGCTGGGCGATCAAGGAGATCGCGCCGGAAATCCGCACCATCGGCCTCTGCCACAGCGTGCAGCACACCGCCGGCCAGCTCGCCTCCTATCTCGGCGAGGATGTGGCGAACATCAACTACCTCTCCGCCGGCATCAACCACATCGCATTCTTCCTGAAATATGAGAAGCTGCATGCCGATGGTTCGCGAGAGGATCTCTATCCGCGCCTGCGGCAGCTTCTCGCCGACGGCAAGGTGCCGGACGACGACCGGGTGCGCTTCGACGCGCTGAAGCGGCTCGGCCATTTCGTGACCGAATCGAGCGAGCATTTCTCGGAATACACCTCGTGGTACATCAAGGATGGCCGCGACGACCTGATCGACCGTTTCAACATTCCGCTGGACGAATATATCCGCCGCTGCAAGGAGCAGATCGCCGAGTGGCATGCGCTGCGCAAGAAGCTCGAGGGCGACAGGCCGATCGAGGTGTGCCGCAGCAATGAATATGCCGCCGGCATCATTCATGCCGCCGTCACCGGCAAGCCGGCGCTGATCTACGGCAACGTACCCAATAACGGCCTGATCTCCAACCTGCCGGACGAGTGCATCGTCGAGGTGCCCTGCCATGTCGACCATAACGGCATTCAGCCGATCCGGATCGGCCGGGTGCCGACCCAGCTCGCCGCGGTGATGAAACTCAGCATTTCGGTGCAGGAGTTGACGGTCGAGGCCGCGCTGACCAAAAGCCGCGACCGCATCTACCAGGCCGCCCTGCTCGACCCGCACACATCGGCCGAGCTCTCCCCGGATGAAATCTGGAAGCTGGTGGATGGGCTGATCGAGCGGCACGGGGACCTTCTCCCGGCTTATCACTAGAGTTTGCGCCCTTTTCCTCCTCTCCCCAAGCCGGCGACAGCAATGTCGCCGGCGTTTTCGATCATAATAAATCATAAAACTGATTGACAATGATCGTTTCGATCATCATTGTGATCGAAAATAACAGGGGAATGCGGATGTCACAGCCACAGGGCGTCAAGGTCGATCGTCTCGAAGCGATACGCAGCCATCTTTATGTGAACGGGTTTTCCGCGATCCAGGACCTCGCCGACGCGATCGGCGCCTCGCTCGCCACCGTCCGCCGCGATCTGCAGATTCTCGAACAGGAGGGTTCGATCGTCAGGGTCCATGGCGGCGCGCGCATTGCCGAGGGCTCCTCGGTGGAAATGGCGTTCCAGGCCCGCGAGAAGCGCAATCTGGCCGCCAAGCGGGCGATTGCCACGGCGGCCTATGAAACGCTGCAACCGCGTTCCGCGATCTTTCTCGATGCCGGCACCACGGTTCTGCAGCTTGCCCGGCTGATCCGCATCAGCCCGATCCCGCTGCGCATCTTCACCAACGGCCTGATCGTCGCGCAGGAATTCCTGAACATTCCGAATCTCGAGGTCACGCTGCTCGGCGGCCAGTTGCGCAGCGAAAACGCCTCGCTGGTCGGCCCGCAGGCGGAAGCCATGCTGGACCTGATCTGGTTCGACCAGCTTTTCCTGGGCGCGAGCGCCATCGGTTCCGACGGCGCGATCTACAGCATCGACAATGGCGAGGCCCACCTCAACCGGCGCATGCTGACGCGCTCGGCGCATTGTTTCGTGCTGGCCGATGCCACCAAGTTCGACACGATGGCGACCTACAAGGTTGCGCCCCTCACCGAAGCCCACGTCATCACCGATTCCACCATCCCGCAGAAATGGCGCGCGTATTTCGACGACAACGGGATCGAGAACACGATCGTCGAGGCGGGAGCGAACGGATGACCGACGGCCTGATCCTCGGCATCGACGGCGGCGGCAGCAAGGTGCTGGCGGCGCTTGCCGACCGGTCGGGCCAAGTGGTTAAGACGGCGCGCGGCGGCGGCGTCAATCCGATGGACAATCCCGGCTGGCGCGAGGTCCTCGATACGGTGCTGCGCCCCTTCGCCGAAATCACGGAGATAGGGGCCGTGGCCGCTGCCCTGCCCGCCTATGGCGAGGTGACCCGCCTCTCCGCCCTTCAGGAACAGGCAATCGCCGAGACCTTCCCGGCGGCGAAACGGCATGTGCTGAACGATGTCGAGGCCGCCCATTTCGGCGCGCTGTCCGGCCGGCCCGGCATCCTGATCCTCTCCGGCACCGGCTCCATGGCCTGGGCGCGCGATGAGGCCGGCCGTTCCGCCCGCGTCGGCGGCTGGGGCGACATGATCGGCGACGAGGGCAGCGCCTATGCGATCGGTCGCGGCGCGCTCAGCCTGATCAGCCAGGCGATCGACGGCCGCGCGCAACCGACCGCGCTGACCGACGCAGTTTTTGACGCCCTTTCTCTCGACAGAACCGACCCCATGAACGCGCTCGGCGACTGGGTGACCGGCCTTGAAAGGCCGCGCGCCGGGATCGCGGCGCTGGCCGAAGTGGTCGACCGCGTGGCCCGCGCCGGCGATGCCGGCGCGAACGCTCTGATAGAACAGGCAGCCGACGAGCTTGCGCGACACTTCACGGCCATCGCCCCACACTGCGCGAGCGACGCCGACTGGACCTATGCCGGCGGCACATTCGCAAGCCCGGTGCTGCTTGCCGCGCTCACGAGCCGGATCGGCCGCGCGCCGGTTCCGCCCCGACTTCCCCCGATTGGCGGCGCGCTGCTGGCGGCCGCCCAATGTCTCGGCTGGCCGCTCGAAGAGGGCTTTGTCGGGCAAATCGCCTCCGCCCGAAACGGGACGGATTGAACTCTCCAAAAACCAGACAGGACGGGAACATGAACAGACTGCTTTTATCACTCGCCACCTCGACAGCCATGCTGCTCGCCATCCCGGCGCTCGCCGATGACGCCAAACCGCTGGCCGGCGAATCCATCACGGTGCTTCTGCCCTCCCCGCAGGGCGCCAATATCGCCGCCGACTTCGAGGAAGACACCGGCATCCATGTCGACCTCCAGACACTCTCGTGGGACGATATCCGCCTCAAGCTCGTCACCGGCCTCGTCGCCGGCACCGCGCCCGCCGATGTGACCGAATTCGACTGGTCCTGGACCGGCCAGTTCGCCGCCGCCGGCTGGTACATGCCGCTTAATGACGTGATCGACCCCGCCACGGTGGAAGACATTGGCGTTACCAAGATCTTCACCGTCGACGGCGATATCCTCGGCATCCCCTATACCAACGACTTCCGCGTCATGCTGATCAACAAGGCGCAATTTGAGGAAGCCGGCATCACCGAGCCGCCGAAGACGCTGGACGAGCTTGTCGCCGACGCCAAGAAGATCAAGGACGCCGGCATCGTCGAATATCCGATCGGCCTGCCGCTTTCGGCGACCGAAGGCGCGTCCACGAGCTGGTATCTGTTGACCAAGGCCTTTGGCGGCGAATTGTTCGACGCCGATTTCAAGCCGCTGTTCACATCGCCGGATTCGGCCGGCTACAAGGCGCTGGAATTCGAACTGATGCTGCTGGACGAAGGCCTCGTCGATCCGGCCGCAGTCAGCCTGACCGACAGCCAGATCAATGACAGCATGTTCTCCCAGGGCCAGACCAGCGTGATGATCTCCGGGGAACCTGGCCGCCTCGGCCAGATGAACGATCCGGATCAGTCCAAGGTCGCAGGTGACGTAGAGGCCATTCTGGTGCCGACGGCAAGCGGCGAGACCCGCAGCTTCGGCCTGCCGGAAGCGCTCGGCATTCCGGAAAGCTCGCAGAACAAGGAGGCCGCGGTTGAGTTCATCAAGTGGTTCACCTCCAAGGACTTCCAGGAGGAGAATTACAAGAACGGCTTCCTGCCGACCCGCACCTCGGTGCTTTCGGCCGTCAACGAGACCGGCGTGATGCATTCCGGCGATGTGCTCGTCGAACAGTCGACCACGGTCGAGCCGCTGTTCCAGCAGGGCACGCCGCAATGGTATCCGGAGTTTTCGAGCGCCGTGAATACCTCGATCAACAGCGCCGCCAAGGGCCAGATCACGGTTGAAGAGGCGATGCATAACATTGCCGACGCCGCCGAACAGGCCATGGCCCAATGACATCTGCCGCCTCCACAATGCGAGGCAGGCGCGGTATCGGCTTCAATGCCGATACCATGCTCGGCCTGCTTCTGGCCGCGCCGATCCTGATCACCATGGCGTCGCTGGTGTTCTACCCGATGCTGGTGACGAGTTGGGACAGCCTGCACCGCGTCAATCCGATGCAGCCGGGCACGCCCTTCGTCGGCCTTGCCAACTACACCCGCATGCTCTCTGACAAACAGCTCGGCATGAGCTGGATGAACACATTTTCCTATGTGATCCTCGCCGTTCTCGCCGAGACCGTTTTCGGCGTGCTGGCCGCCGCCCTGATCAACCAGGTCAAGGTCGGACGCCAGTGGATCCTCGCCGCCGTGATCCTGCCCTGGGCGCTGCCCGGCGTGGTCAACGCGGTGATCTGGCTGTGGATCTACCAGCCCGGCGCCGGCCTTCTGAACGGCATCCTCACCGCCCTCGGACTGCCCTTCGAAAACCACATCTGGTTCAACGATCGCACCAGCGCGATCATGGCGGTCACGGTGGTCCATGTCTGGCGGATGATGCCGCTCACCATCGTCATCGTTCTCGCCGCCATGCAGAGCATTCCCGACCATCTCTATCAGGCCGCACGCATAGACGGCGCGACCAATTTTCAGATGCTGACGCTGGTGACGCTTCCATTGGTGCGCAGCGCGATCGCGGTTTCCATGACCAACGCCACGGTGCAGGCCTTCAACCTTTTCGATGAGGCCTGGGTGCTTGCCGGGGCGAGCCTCGAAACCCGGCCCGTGCTGGTGCAGATCTATCTCGAGACCTTCCAGAACCTGCGCTTCTCCTACGGCATGGCGCTGTCGCTGACGATCACCTTCGTCTCGCTTCTGGTGTCGCTGGTCTATGTACTCCGCGTCTATCGCAACACTCGGTATGATTGATGAAACAGTCTCTTGCCTATCGCATGATGATCTGGGCCGGCCTTGCCGTGCTGCTGATCTGGTCGCTGGGGCCGGTCTACTGGACCTTTGCCAGCGCGCTGACGCCGACCGAGGATTTCTCGGCCCGCCCGATCCATTTCTTCCCGCAGAACATCACCTTCGATCACTTCGCCCGCATTTTCGGCATCGGCATCGAGCGGATCGGCGGGGTCGAGGTCTGGGCCCAGTTCCGCGCGGCGCTGTTCAACTCCATCGTCACCTCGGCACTGGCGACGGTGCTGTGCGTGGCGATCTCCGCGCTCGGGGCCTATGCCTTCACCCGGCTCGATTTTCCGGGCCGCAAAACCCTGTTCATCCTGGTGGTGGCGACGCTTGCGATCCCCGCCTATGCGGTGCTGATCCCGCTCTACCGGATCCTCATTAGCCTGCACATGATCGACACCTATACGGGCATCGCGCTGATTTATGTGTCGGCCTATCTGCCGCTGTCGCTCTGGCTGCTTCGAAGCGTGTTCGAATCGCTGCCGATCGCGCTGGAGGAAGCGGCCCAGCTCGATGGCGCCGGACGGCTCTTCATCTTCTTCAACATCGTGCTGCCGCTGGCGGGGCCGGGGCTGACGGCGACCGCCATTCTCACCTTCCTCGGCGCCTGGGGCCAGTACCTCATTCCGTTGATCTTCTCGCCGGCGCAAACCAAGCCGCTGACGGTGCTGATCCCCGAATTCGTCACCAAAAACTTCGTCGACTACGGCCTGATCACGGCAAGCGGTTCCGTTGCCATCATCATCCCCGCCCTCGTCGTCATTTTCCTGAACCGGTACCTCGTCAGCGGTCTGCTGGCAGGCTCGGTCAAATAAACCGGAGACAACATGAACACGACTGAAAAAGTGATTTTCGAGCAATTCCCCTATTGGGAAAAGGCGATCACTTGGAAACCCGGTTCGCATGACGCGGCGCTGACCGTCATCGTCGGCTGCGGCACATCCTATAACCTCGCGCTGTCGCTTGCGGCCTATTTCAATCTCGCGGGCCGCGCCGCGATCGCGGTGCCGGGCGCCGAATGGCTGAGCCGGCCGGAGGCCTTCTTCCCGGACTGGAAGAATACCCATGTCATTGCGCTCTCGCGCAGCGGCGAAAGCACCGAAACGGTCGCCGCCGCCAAGGCGAGCCGCGCCGCCGGCGCCCATGTGACGGCGATTACCGTCGAGCCGGAAAGCCCGCTTGCTAAAAACTGCGATACGCTGGTGGTCTCACCCTCCCATCCCGACGAGGGCATCGTGATGTCGGTGTCCGCAAGCCTGATGCTGCTGCTCGGCCAGCGCATGATCGGCCAGGACATGACCACCGCGATCATCGATACCGCCCGCAGGCTGATGGACGATCTCGACGCCGCCCTGCCGCAACTCATCGAGAACCGCTCGCATTTCGTCTTTCTCGGCGGCGGCCCCCTCTACGGCATCGCGCTTGAGGGCGCGCTGAAGCTGATGGAGATGAGCCAGACCGTGACCCAGGCCTTCCATCCGCTGGAATACCGCCACGGCCCGATCAGCCTCGTCAGCGAGGAGACCGCCGTCGTCATGCTCTACTCCGACCAGAAGGCAGAGGAAGCCAAGGTGGTGAGGGAGCTTCAGGACAAGGGCGCGGTGGTGATCGGCCTCGGCGGTCCGGGCGATCTCGCGCTCGATCTCGACACCGGGCTTTCGCTTTCGGGGCTGGCCATGTTGCCGGCGCTGCAGATCCTCGGCGAGCGGGTGGCGCAGATGAAAGGTCTCGACACCGTTACGCCGCGCCATCTGACCAAGGTGGTGAAGCTCGCATGACGGCACCGCTTGAACAAAACCGCCACGACGCGCTCGCCCGCCTTTTCGGCGGGCGCGGCGGCGCGCTCCCGCGCGGCATCACCTCGGTCTGCTCCGCCCATGCGCTGGTGATCGAGGCTGCGCTCAGGCGCGCTGCGGCGGATGGCGCGGTCGCGCTGATCGAGGCCACCTGCAACCAGGTCAATCAGGACGGCGGCTATACCGGCATGACGCCGCGGGATTTCCGCGCCTTCGTCGAAAAGATCGCCGGCGCGATCGGCTTTCCAACCGAGCGGATCATCTTCGGCGGGGACCACCTCGGCCCCAATCCGTGGAAAAGCCTTGCCGCGGACGAGGCGATGGCGCGGGCCGAAACCATGATCGCGACCTATGCCGCGGCGGGTTTCGAGAAGCTCCACCTCGACACCTCGATGGGCTGCGCCGGGGAACCGACAGCCCTTGCCGATGACCTGACGGCCGAACGCGCCGCAAGGCTCGCGAAGGTCGCGGAACAGGCCGCCAAAGCCGCAGGCCACCGCCCGCCGGTCTACATCATCGGCACCGAGGTGCCGCCGCCGGGCGGCGCAACCCACGCCCTTGACGACATCGAGCCGACCAATGCCGACGCCGTGAAGAACACCTATGCGGTCCACCGCGATGCGTTCACCGATGCCGGCATCGCCGCAGCGCTGGATCGCGTTGTCGGCATCGTGGTTCAGCCGGGTGTCGAATTCGGCAATGCCAATGTTGCGATCTACAAGCCCGAGCGGGCCCGCGCGCTGGTCGGCGCGCTCAGTGACCTGCCCGGCATGGTCTACGAGGCTCATTCCACCGACTACCAGCCGGTGGAGGCGCTAACGCAACTCGTCGATGACGGCTTCGCGATCCTCAAGGTCGGCCCCGGCCTGACCTTTGCCCTGCGCGAGGCGCTTTACGGGCTCGACGCGATTGCCGCCACGCTTGATGGCAAGGATGGCCACGGGCCGCTGTTTTCGGCCATGGAGAGCCTGATGCTCGAAAAACCCGGCCACTGGCGCTCCCATTATACCGGCTCGGACGCGGAGCAGCGGCTGCAGCGCCATTTCAGCTACAGCGACCGGATCCGCTATTACTGGCCGGAAAAGGAAGCCGCCACCGCGATCGATGCGCTGTTTGCACGCCTTGAGGGCGATATTCCCGAAACGCTGATCAGCCAGCATATGGCGCGGGTCTATCCGGACGTGGTGACCGGCAGGGTCGCGCCGCACGCGCGCGATCTGTGCCTTGCCGCGATCGACGCCGCGCTCTTGCCCTACGCCCGGGCCACCGGCTCAAGGACGAGGCAGGCCGCATGAACATGACAGGCGCTACGCGCCGCAATCTGGCAAGTGAGAAACCGATATGGCTTCAGTAGACGTAAGAAAGGTCCGCAAGAGCTACGGACATGTGGAAGTCCTGCATGGCGTGGATATTGATATCCAGGAAGGCGAATTCGTGATCCTGGTCGGCCCGTCCGGCTGCGGAAAATCGACGCTCCTGCGCATGATCGCGGGACTTGAGGAGATCAGCGGCGGCGAGGTCGCGATCGGCGGCAAGGTGGTCAACGACGTCGCGCCGAAGCTGCGCGACATCGCCATGGTGTTCCAGTCCTACGCGCTTTATCCGCACATGACGGTGGAGGCCAATATGGGCTTCTCGCTGCGGCTGGCCAAGGCCCCGAAGGACGAGATCAAGCGCCGGGTCGGCGAGGCCGCCCAGATTCTCGGGCTGGAAAAGCTGCTCGACCGCTATCCCCGCAACCTCTCCGGCGGCCAGCGCCAGCGCGTCGCCATGGGTCGCGCGATCGTGCGCCAGCCGCAGGTGTTCCTGTTCGACGAGCCGCTGTCCAATCTCGACGCCAAGCTGCGCGTGCAGATGCGCTCGGAAATCAAGCAGCTCCACCAGCGGCTCAAGACCACCATCGTCTACGTCACCCACGACCAGATCGAGGCCATGACCATGGCCGACCGGATCGTGGTGATGCGTGATGGCCATGTGGAACAGTTCGGCACCCCGCTCGAACTCTATGCGACGCCGAGAAACGTGTTCGTCGCGGGCTTCATCGGCTCGCCGGGCATGAACCTGATCGAAGGCCGCATCAACCAGGACGGGCAACCTGAATTCGTCGCCAATGGCGGCGGGCGGCTGCCGCTTCCGCCCGGTTGCGCGGTCGAGCCCGGCCGGAAAGTG
>MDSV01031535.1_pt1 | contig 69958 bp, 61 predicted proteins | sample 810851 | NCBI WGS metagenome assembly MDSV01 (sample SAMN05326640, study PRJNA326480) | marine metagenome | isolation source: seawater | place: Atlantic Ocean: North East | collected 2012
CCCATGTGGATGTTGGGTTATCAGAATCCCAACCCATAAGAGATCCCAATTTTATAGTTTCTTTTAAATCTCCCTCACCGGCAAATAAACTCACTAAACTTGCAGCAAAATTTATTCCAGCTGCAAAACATCCATTACACCTCAAATTTCTTGAAGTTATATCATAACCATCTTTTTCTTCTACTTGATATCTTACATAAACATTATCTCTTATGGTTTCCCATGGAAGACCATCATTATATTGTTTCTTTACAAAATCATACATTTTTGAGGCATATGAATCATTTGGTAGCTGATCTCTAGATTTTTCTGCAATGATTAATAAGTTTTCTTTAATAGTTAGGTTTGGATCAGAATTAGCAGCTAAAGAATACATAGAAACATAAAATTTTGAAATCCATTCTGCATTAAACCTAGCAGTTGTCTGAATCGGAAGCTCAGCCATTTCAACAGCAAAGTCTGGTCTGCCAGGTGAATAAAATCCAAATACTTCAGTGGTTAATTGAGCGTCAATCATATCAAAATCAGGATTGTTTATAGGATCACTTGTTTCTGGAGGAACTATTCCGCTAATCATTAGATCTAAAGCTCTTTGGTTTGAAACCCATAAATAGTTTTGTTCTTCATGTTTTATATGTTTTAACCATCCATCACGAATTTGCTTTCCACTTAATTTTGATGTTTTATTCATGTATACTAAGTGTTGATACATATATTCAATATCAGTATCATCGTCTGCTCCCCAAATCCCATCTTTTCCTTCAAAAACAAAATCTATATATTGATCAACCTTATTCCTTCGCAAATTCAGTTTATCTTTCTTTCCCCAATCTTCTCGAGTATAAAAATCCCCTTTCTTAGATTCACCAATATTTCCAATTTTATCATTCTCAGTTACGAGACCAGTCCAATTTGCAATACATTGTGCAAGCCAAAATCCCTTAAGTTTATTTAAATATTGTGCTCTTGAAATTACAATTTCATTTCCTTTAGGTTTATATTCTTCATACTTAAAATTTTCATCTTGAAGAACATCAAAAGTTGATTTTTTCTTTTCAGAGCATGAAAAGGTTAAAATTATAAGTGATAGTAAAGTATATTTTTTCATGTTAATTATTTGATTTTAATACAAAAATAATATTATAGCAAACTTATCACTCTTCTTATTATATAGAATTAGGTATATTAAAAAACAAAAAACACACAACAACAGTTCAGAAAAGCACCCCATACCTTTAAAATAAATCCATTTTACTTTTTTGGGATTATTCCCAAAATTGATGTATAATACTAAAGGTTTTAGTGTCTAAAAAGGCCAAAATCACTTAAAATTGATCAAAATGAGTCAAAAATTACCAAAAAAGGCCACAAATTAAATATTTGAACTTAATGAAAAAATCATTTTTTTTCGTTAAAAATCGTTGCTTATTTATTCCGCATTGTAATAGCAAAAATAGCTGGTTCTTAAAGGTCTAGTAAGGGTGTGTTTTTAGATATAACTAATATATTAGAGGCATGAAAAAAATACTATCCATACCGTTATTCACTTTGTTAATATTCTCTTTAATCTACAGCTGTAATAACACACAAAAAGAATCTAGTTTTCTCAACCCAAATGAATTAGACCAAATTGAAAATCTCATAAAAAAAGCAATCGATGAAAACTACATACCAGGAGCAGTGGTGCTTGTTGCAAAAAATAATCAAGTAGTCTATAAAAAGTCGTTTGGTATAAAAAATCCAGAAACAAATGATAACTATCAAGTAGACGATATTTTTAGAATAGCATCAATGACAAAAGCTATTACATCTGTAGGAGTTATGAAATTGTGGGAAAGAGGACTAATCGGTTTAGACGATCCAATAGAAAATTATATACCGGAATTTAAAAACGTTGGCATTTTGGATAAATTCTTTCCTAAAGATTCCACATTTACCATAAAATCAACCAAGAATAAGATAACGGTTAGGCATCTATTGACACATACATCTGGTCTAGGTTATGGTTTTATAGATGGAAATCCAAAAATAAAAGCAACATATGAAAAAGAGAAAAGCAAATTTATGCCGGAGGGTGTTTTAGGTTTTTCTGACTCTGACGTAACGATTGAAGAAACGATTAGAAGAATAGCAAAAATGCCATTACATCACGAACCTGGAGAAAGATATACCTATGCCATAGGAATCGATGTCTTAGGTTATTTAACTGAAATTATCTCAGGTCAAACACTTTCTGAATTTTTAGAAAAAGAAATTTTTAGACCCCTTGAAATGAAAGACACCTATTTTTATATACCTGAAGAAAAAAAGAATAGACTCGTGCCTGTTTTGACAAAAAAGGAGGGTCAATGGTCTATTTTTAATGATACCAGATATAATGTAAATTACCCTGTAGAAGGAGCTAAAAAATTCTATTCTGGAGGAGCAGGGCTTTCAAGTACAGTCGAAGACTATTACAAGTTTTTGTCAATATTTCTTAATGATGGAGCATATAAGTCAAAAAAAATAATTAGCCATTCAACAAACCAACTAATTCAGAAAGATCAACTCATAAAAATTACTAATACTTCCGATCTTGATTTAGGTCATGGACTTATCTCTGGAATTATTAGAGAGAGTGATGTTTTGACAGGAGCCAAAGGAAGTGAAGGAACTATATTCTGGGGAGGATACTTTAATACTGATTATTTTGCAGATCCCAACCAAAAAATTATAGGGATTATTTACAAACAAACACAGCTAATAAGCGAACCAACATCTGACAGGTTTAATCAAATAATTTATGGTGCACTTCAGAACTAAAAATATTCATTTTTTAATAATTAAATAATATGGTAAATATGATAGAGGATATTATAATCTTTCTCTTTTTAACCACATTCTTTGCTTGCAATAGCCAAAAAAAAACGAGTGTTCCTAATATTTTAATTTGTATTGCTGATGATGCCGGACATATGGGCGAAAAATATCCTTGGGTGAATACCCCTGCTTTCGACCGTGTAGCTGATGAGGGAATCAGTTTCTCAAATGCCTATACTCCTAATGCAAAGTGCGCTCCTTCAAGGGCCTGTTTGCTAACAGCACGTAATCCATGGCAACTAAAAGAAGCTGCAAATCATTGGAATAACTTTGAAGAAGAATTTAAAACATTCCCTGAAGCTTTGAAAGATTTAGGTTTTTTTACTGGATTTACAGGCAAAGGTTGGGGGCCAGGAAATCCGGGAGAAGTTGACGGAAAAATGCGCGAACTTTGCGGAAGCCAGTGGAGTAAAATTAAAACGGAGACACCCACAAATTCAATGGCAAATACCGATTATTCGGCTAATTTTATCGATTTCTATAATCATAAGCAAGAGAAAGAGCCGTTCTGTTTCTGGTACGGCGGTTACGAACCGCATCGTCGTTACGAGTATGGTTCTTCATTAAAAGCCGGAAAAAAACTATCAGATATAAAAATGGTTCCACCTTTTTTCCCCGATAATGACATTGTTCGTACAGACATTTTAGATTATGCCTTGGAAATTGAGTATTTCGATTCGCATGTAACAGAAATTCTAAATTTCCTCGAATCTAACGGCGAGTTGGATGACACAATTGTTATTGTTACTTCCGATCATGGTATGCCTTTTCCAAGGGTAAAAAGTGATGAATATGATGACTCAAACCATATCCCACTTGCCGTAATGTGGGGGAAGAATGTAAAAGAGCCAGGAAGGATAATTAACGAATACGTAAGTTTAATTGATATCGCCCCAACCATTTTTGATGCAGTTGGATTAGACTGGGAAAATAGTGGAATGCATGAATCCCCTGGAGCAAGCCTGCTTCCTTTATTTAAAAGTGATATCGAAGAATTCAGCGATTATGTGCTGATAGGAAAAGAACGCCATGATGTTGGACGCCCAAAAGATTATGGTTACCCCATCAGGGGAATTGTAAAAAATGACTGGTTGTACCTGCGGAATTATCGATCAGATTTATGGCCAGCTGGGAATCCCGAATGTGGGTATACAACAGTTGATGGAAGTCCCACTAAAACAGAAATCTTAAAATCAAGGCACAATGCTGAAACCAAATATTTATGGGATTGGTCGTTTGGTAAAAGACCCATGGAAGAACTTTTTAATTTGCAGGACGACCCGTTTTGTATAAATAATCTTGCGACAGAGAAAGAATTTGAAACAGTAAAAGAAGAGTTGATTAACAAAATGGAAGCAGAATTAAAGAATCAGTCAGACCCCAGAATGTTTGGAAATGGTGATGTTTTTCATAACTACTATTATACATGGGATCCTTATCGAAATTTATATGACAGGATGGTTAATAAAGGTGAAGAAATTGTTCCAATGTGGATAAATGCATCGGATATTGAAACTGATTTAATAGAAGAATAGGAAGTAACTAAATAAGAAAAGAAACTAATTGAAAATTATAAAATGAAAAACTTAATTCAATTTTCAATAATAATTTTATTGATGTTGTTTTTTTCGAATTGTGCTAAAAATTCAATAGAAATGAAAAGTCCAAATGTCATTTTTTTCCTTGTTGATGATATAGGTTGGTCCGATGTGGGATGTTATGGAAGTGAATTTTACGAAACTCCTAACATTGACAAATTAGCAAGTGAAGGGGTTAGATTTACAGATGCATATTCGGCGTGTCATGTTTGTTCTCCAACCAGAGCTAGTATTTTAACGGGTAAATATCCAGCTTCTCTTAACTTAACAGATTGGTTACCAGGAAGAAGGAATTTTTCCTTTCAGAAATTGAAGAATGTTGAAATTAATCAATATATACCGTATGATATTAGCACACTTCCTAAAATGCTTAAAAATAATGGATACAAAACAGCTATTATAGGAAAGTGGCATTTAGGAGAAGATGATGACTCAACTTTAAAGCAAGGCTTTGACTCACATTTGCCAGACTGGAATAAAGGTTGGCCAAAGGAAGGATACTATTTCCCTTATGGAATGAAAGGACTCGAAGTGGGAGATGAAGGTGAATACTTAACGGATCGATTGACAGATGAAGCTATAAAATATATTGAGCATAACAAAGAAACCCCATTCTTTTTATATCTATCACATTTTGCCGTTCACGATCCAATAGAAGGGAGAAAGGATTTAGTTAAAAAATATTCGAATAAGTTAAAAGGAAATGATCCACCTGGAGGGGAGCCATTTATTTTAGAAACCAATCCAGATGAAAAAAAATCAATAACTAGAATTGAATTAGACAGCCTGTTAGAGGATAATAAATATAAAGGCTATAAAATTTTCTCGAATGGATCAGTGAAGATCAAACAACACCAAGACAATGTTGAATTTGCAGGGATGGTCGAGAGTATGGATGAAAGTTTAGGACGAATAATGAAAAAATTGAAGGAACTCGAACTTGATCAAAATACAGTCGTCATTTTTTATTCTGATAATGGCGGAATGTCTGCTGCCAATTTTTACTTTCCTGACCGAGAAATTTCAAAGAAAGAAATAGACAAAGCCTTTTCAACTTCAAACCTTCCTCTTAGAGGAGGAAAGGGTTGGATGTATGAAGGAGGAATTAGAGTTCCTTTAATTATAAAATGGCCAGTAAAAGGCCTTCAGGGGGTTGTTAGTAATGTTCCTGTAACCAGTCCTGATTTTTTTCCAACCATAATAGAAATGATAGGACTTGAAGCAGAAAATAACAATCAAAAAGAGGGAATAAGTATGGTTCCACTATTAAAGGGTGATCAAAAACTTGAAAGAGAAGCTATATACTGGCATTTTCCTCATTATAGCAATCACGGAAATCAAAGTCCAGGAGGGGTAATTCGGAGCGGAGATTATAAATTGCTAGAATACTACGAAAATAATACCATCCAGTTGTTCAATCTAGCCGAAGATCCAGGAGAGCAAAACGATTTGTCTACCAAAGAGCCTGAACGCGTAAATAAACTTCGCTTACTTTTAACGAATTGGAGAAAGAATGTCAATGCAAAAATGATGTCGCCGAATTCTTAATACGACGCGAGTGCAGTAATTTATGAAAGCAAATAATAAAGAAGATTTATGAAAAAAACAGCATTAATGATTCTAATGTGCGCAGGTTTAATTGTGCAAACGCCAGCAGCATCACAGAGCCATACAGACTTGCCTGACGAGATCAACGAGATTTTCCCCTTGAAAGAAACGGAGACAACGCAGATCCAAAAGCAGTTTGTTGAGTTCTATATTACCAAAGCGGTCAACGATATTTCGGTTGACGATATTTCGGTTGACGATATATCAGTTGCTACTTACATGAAGACCCTTCAAGTGGATGGGACCTGGTCAGATATCAATTACGAAAGTAAGCGAAGAGCCAAATGGGATGTGGTTGATCACCTAAGGCGGATTCAGGCTATGGCAATCGCACATATTAATCCTAAGTCGAAATACTATGGCCAGAAGGAACTTAAAGAGAAGATAATTATTGGTTTGGATCACTGGCTGCAGAAAGACTACCAAAACCCAAACTGGTTTAATGCCAGGATCAGGGTGCCAAAAATGTTTTCGCAAATATTCTTACTCCTTGGGGAGGACCTTCCCGAGGCAATACTCCAAAAGGCGCTCGAGACGATACTCAGTAGAACTGAAATTTCAATGACGGGCCAGAATCGCATATGGTGCTCGGGTATAGTCCTTGTTCGGGGCGTCCTGACTGGTAATAATCAATCGATTAGAAAAGCAAGTGAGGCGATCTGGGCTGAGGTAAAGGTTACCTATGAAGAGGGTATACAGACTGACTGGACCTTTCATCAGCATGGTCCGCAAATTCAGATGGGTGTCTATGGTCTTTCCTATGCGGAGGATATTGTGAAGTGGGCCAGTGTATTATCTGGAACTTCTTATGCCCTTAGCAGTGAAAAACTCGCACTGGTGCAAAACTATATGCTAGAGGGAATGGCCTGGTTTTACTGGAAAGGTCGCATGGACTTTAGCTCTCTTGGCCGATTGGTTCGAAAAAACTGCCAGAAAGAACATGGCAAACGTCTCATCAATGTGTCGAAAAAGATGATCGGTATTGATCCTGAAAATGCAAAACGATATGACTTGGATGCTTATCCACTTAATGGTTTCAAGGGATACTGGCGAAGTGATGTAGCAGTGGCACGTCGTCCTGGGTGGTATGCATCTATTAAAATGTCTTCGGTTCGCACCATTGGGTCCGAGACTGCAAACTCAGATAATATGCTTGGGATCCATCAGGGAGATGGGGTGTTGCTTCATTATCAGAGTGGACTCGAATATGAAGATATACAACCACTATGGGATTGGCGACTTCTACCAGGAACGACTTGTGATCAGGGTCTTAAATCCTTAAAACCTCCTCGCATTGGTGATGGACCTGACAGTACATCGTCATTTGTTGGTGTTCTAGGGGATGGCAAGAACGGCGTAGCGGCGATGGTCTATAAACGTTCCAAGCTCTCCGCGCAAAAAGCCTGGTTTATCTTTGATGATCGGATTGTCTGCCTTGGTGCCGGGATTAGGGGCGAGAGTTTGGGGTCTGTTTATACGTCAGTGGAGCAGCGATTGTCTGGATCAAAAGCCCTATTTTCGGCAGGAACATTAACTAAGGGAGCGAAATCTATCAAAGCCAATAACTGGGTCCATCACCAGGGAGTAGGATACCGAATGTTGACCGATATGACTGTCTCTATTCAAAATGTTAAGAGCGATTGGAAGAAAGTATTTCCAAACTGGCATTGGGGAGAGGCTGCAGGCGACGTGTTCTCGATTTGGATTGACCATGGCGAGTCACCTGATGGCGCGAACTATGCCTACACCCTTTTCCCAAAAATTTCGAAAAATATGATGGATTCAACCACCGTAGCGACCATTCTGAGCAACACAGAATCAGTGCAGGCGGTGAATCTCAGAGGCAATCTTTCTGCTGTCTTTTATGCCCCGGGTGAATTAAGATTCGATGGCACAACGGTAAGAGTTGATAAAGCTTGTCTCTTAATGCAAAGTAAGGGACGGTTCTACATATCAGATCCGACGCAAAAAGAAAAAACTATCACTATTTCGCAGGGCAAGAAATCTACTATCGTAAAGCTGCCAATAGGCCAGATGGCTGGAAGTCCAGCGGAAGTTCATTAGCGTAATGGCCTAGCTTAGTTGAGATTTACTGAAATTGAAATCAAGAGCATTAGTTAGCCATATCTCCCCAGTTGTGCCATGGGGTATTATAATTTTCCATTTGAATGATTTTTTTCAGATTGCAATTGACATAAAATTAGTCCATTGGGAGATTCAAATGATGCATTTGCTTCTTTTAAGAATTGTGTTAAATAGGGTTTAAAGATTATTTTTTTAAGATTAAACTTCTATTATTTCTAACCTATAACGGAATACAAATAGTGTTATTTTTTTAACTTGTAGAGTAATTATAAACAATCTTTATAAATTGAAGAAACACTTTTTATACTTTCTATTACTCTATTTTTCAATAGAATTTTCATATTCTCAAAGTGGGTCTATTGAATTAAATAGTGGGGGTTTTTCTTTTGTTCCGATTTTCACTTCTGATAAGCCTCACATAATATTTAGGGGGAGTACAAATAATAAAAAACGATTAAGCCTAAATTTAATTCACTTGATAATGTTAGATGGTTTTACTCCCAGTAATTATATGTTAACTGCAAGATATAAAATAGTTGATAAAAAGTTTAACCTCTCTATTGGTACTGAGTTCCCAGGGGGTTACAGGGTTTTAAAAAATGAGGAGTATAGATCAAGAAATGTTCATGAGATAAGGTCATCATACCCTATTAACTCTAAAACTAAATTATCCTTTTTATATATGCATGGTCAAGGCAGAAACTTTGAGATGAGTAATAATTTTTATGCATTCTATTTTCAAAGAAATTTGAAAAAATTTACAGCTTCCTCTCAAGTATATGCTTTATACTCTAGTTTATTAAATGAACCAATAGCAGGAGTAGCTCAGAAAGTCTCTGTTAGACTTAAAGATAAAATAATCCTAAATCTATTTATCAACAGTTCAATTGCAGGTGAGGATTATATTTCCAATAAAACAATTGGATTAGAGTTTTATTTGTAAATAAAAATTTTGATTTAAGCCGTTATATTGTAGAATAATTCTTTATCCTGCTCATGATTTTCACCCAGCCAATCATTACACTCAGGATCTACTTTTTCAATTACAGCTTTATTTATTTTGTTACTCATTTATTTCTCACATCAGTTGCTAATTTCAAGCATAAAAAACCCTCCTAAACGTGAGAGTTTTTTGCCTCTACTCTAAATTTTCAGTGGTGACCTTAGCCTTCTCATTCATGTCCGTTTTATATGGAGCAACCTCACGGATTTCATTTAATAATCGTGTCCACTCTTTATCCATTTCAATTACCTTTTCAGGGTTACTAATTGCTAGATCATTTGATTCGGTACGATCCTGTGACAAATTATACAGTTCCCATGGTTGGCCGGATGCAGCCACTAGTTTCCATTTGCCTTGCCTGATGGCGCGATGACCTTCGTGGTAATACCAGAGAGGGTCTTGCCTGTCAAAATCTTTGACAAAGGAAGGCAGTAAGGATTGTCCTGGTAAGCCAACCTGAAAAGCACTATCAGCGGTGATACCCGCTATATCCAAAATAGTGGGAACCACATCAATAATATGACCATAGGTATGTCTCAATTCCCCTTTTCCTATGATTCCATTTGGCCAATGGGCAATTAGCGGTGTACAACTTCCTCCTTCATGAACCCATGTTTTATGTTTTCTGAAAGGGGTATTACTGGTTGTTGACCAACCTGGGCCAAGACACAAATGAGAAGCAGCAGAACCCGGAAAAGCTTCTGGGTCGTGACCGTCATCTCGAACCATAATTTCTGCACTAGCTCCATTATCAGAAAGAAATAAAATTAAACTATTTTCCAACTCTCCCATTGCATTCAATTCATCAACGATTCGACCAATTTCTTTATCTACTCGTTCAATCATAGCGGCATGAATTGTCATCTTATCTTGCTGGAATTTTTTTTGCTTTTCGGTAAGGCTTTCCCAAGCAACCAGTCTATTTACTTCACCATCGCCGAGAATTTCATAAGCATTGGCAAAGTGGTAGGGAGGCCCAACTTCAGGTTCTACTTCAGATAGTTGACCATTGATAATACTCAATTCTTTGATTTTTTCCCATCGCTTTTCTCTGGTCTTGTCCCATCCCTCAGCATAACGATCTCCTACCGCCTCAATATCTTCAGGTAAAGCATGTAAAGGAAAGTGAGGTGCAGTAAAAGCTATATATAAAAAGAAAGGCTTATCGGCGTGGCTTTCGGAATGCTCTTTAAGGTGATCAATCGCTTTTTCAGCGGTTTCAATAGTTGCATAATATCCACTTCCCCTTTCTATAGGAGGAATGGGCTGATCGTCGACATACAATTTTTTAGGACTAAAGAAACGCCCCTGGTCTCCAAGAAGGTATGAACGATCAAAACCACTTTCAATTGGCCTCCCGTCAAGGTGCCATTTACCGGAATGATAGGAACGATATCCTACTTTTTTAAGATATTTTGGAACTAGCAATGCCCATTTCGGACGATCAGCAAAAGCTCCGCCTTTGATACCGGGGGCATTATCTCTTCCTACCTGCTGTGGATAATACCCTGTTAAAATTGATGCTCGGGTAGGCCAGCAACGTGCAGCATTATTAAAACTTGAGAATCGAAGACCATTTGAAGCCAATTTGTCCAGATTGGGGGTTTTAATTTCCCCTCCGTAAGATCCTATATCTGAATAGCCCATGTCATCAACCATTATCAAAACTACATTGGGTAGTTTAACTTCTTCTTTGCTGCATTGAACAAATAATAAGGTAGTTATTACCGCTAATACTGTTGTTTTTAAAAATTTATTCATTGTTTATGTTTGCAAGTGGAGTTATTACCACCTGCCATTTTACTTTAATTCATTATCAATTAAAACTCGGAGTTTTTCTAATTCTATAAGTGCCTGCTCATAAAACCCCGCATGAAGACCATCAAGTCTTTTGAGCTGATAAGCATGATTAATTATGTATTGGTCTTTACTGAGCTGAGACAATAGCGCATTATCAAACTCCATTCGTAAAGGATGATCCTTCTCCACACCTTTTCCTGTAAACCAATCTTTAATATAACTCTTAGATGATTTCATCATTTTGCCAAAATGATAATTAACTTTTAAATAACTCATGATTTCCCAGTATAGCTTTTCTTCATTCTCTGCAGTGTCAAACAAAATGCTGTATTGGTTTTCATAATATTTTGTTAGCTCCTCGATTAAAGATTCATCTGAAATATATTCTATTGCTCCAGTAGAAATTAATGACTTTATGGATGCGTCATGGCCAACAAAACCCCAATAAGATAGAAAGGAATTTAGAATTCCAGAATCAATTCCCCCATCAATCAACTTATCTGCAGAGTTTAACTTAGAGTAAATAGACCTTAGTGCTGCATTATAAAATTCTTCATCTTTCTTTAGGTCAATCAGAACCCCCTTCAAAGAATCATCTTTAAGTTTAATTTTATCTCTTTCGTTTAGTTCATCTTGGATGTAAAACGAAATTGTAACAGAGAATACAATAATAAATATCTCAAAGATATATCTGAATGCAGGGTTAGTTAAAAGAGCATTCTTCATATGATTAATAAGATATTGAAAGATAAATTCTATAGGCAAGATACACCCCTGTAAATCCCCATATCCACCAACGGTTTTTCATGTACCATTCCATTAGGCTAATATAGAATTTGATTTTTAATTTGATTTGGGGACAATGAAACCAAATTTGAAGCCGGTAATCTCAATAATAGTTTTTCCCAGTTTCCATCTTTATCAATAACATGTTTAAATAGTTCTTTAGCCTGTTTGACTCTTGAATTATTGAGTAAAGCAACTGCTTTCCAAAATTTCATTTCCAAATTATCAGGGAATAACACTTCTGCACTAGCATATTCAAACAATGCCTGCTCCATATCACCATTTTCAATTGCAAGGTCTCCTTTATTCATATGTTCGTAAGCTCTATTCACTTTTAATAGCCTTTTAATTTCCTTTATGGGATTTTCACTGTCATCTACTCTTAAATCAATTTTTTTGTCTTCCCATTCATTTTTGGTTCTTTCAGGGCCAACAACTATAATTGCTGCAGATTGCTTGCCTCTTATATCTCCTCCGCTTTCCTCAGCCGCCTCAAAAACTTTTATAACTCTTTCAGCTAATTGTAAATTAGAGTTTTCTTCAAAAGCTTTTTTCATTGCAGGAACTACTTTGTCATTTAACATCATATTTGCTTGAACTGAAAAGTTTTTCCCAATGCAATGACCAGCACTAATTATACACTTTTTACCAGTAAATGCATTTACAGACCCATTAACATCTAGCATTGCCACTTGTCGATAATCTCTCGATTCATCATCAGACACAAGTTGAGTCAGTGCCTTTTCAGCTGAAACTCCGGATTCCATTAACTCAATTCCTTTAGGCCCATATGCAGGATTTACAAATGATTGGGTTGCAACAACTCCAACACCAGATTTACCCCAACTGACTATAGTTCCAACCGAAAACCAATGACTTTGAACACCTATTGCCATTTCACCCGTTTTCTCATCCATTGCCACTATTGAGTATGTGTGTGCAAGTTGTTGTTTTATTTTTACTTGACTAAACATTAGTAGTGGTAAAAAAAAAAGAAGAAGATATTTTTTCATCAATAAATGGTTTACTCAAATATAATTATCTAAAGCTAATGTTATGATATATAAATTGTTAATACGGTCACATAGAAGAAGAATTTGGAAAGTTTTTAGATCACTTTTTTAGCCTTCAACTCATACAATGGTATTTAGCCAAATGATTTTATATATTTATTAATACTAATCTTAAATCAATGTTTGGCTCAAGTAGAAAATTAGACACTCTAAAATTAAAAAAGTAATATATTTAAAAATTACCTACTTTAATTTCTTTCAAAATAATACAAAAAGCCATCTTCTGCACCAATTAAAACATCTTTTTTACCATCTTTATTCCAATCAACAATAGCAGGACTTGTAGTATGACCTGCCAAAACTTGTTCTCCAATATCTCCTTTAAATTGCATCCAAACTTTACCTTCTTTTTCACCCTTATTTTCAAAAAGAGCGAAATTCTTACTATTTATTATAATATCTAAGTCTCCATCATTATCCCAATCTACAAAACACCATTTTCTCCTTCCACTTTTACCATATTTCAATGAGTTTAGCCTTAGAGGACCATCTTCCTTATCCAATAAATTATTTTTACTATCGAATTGAGATCCACCCTTTCCAAAAAAAATTCTTTTACCAGGTTTTAAGATTAAAGAACCTTTTCTTTTAAAGCGTTCAAAATATGAGAGATAGCCTTCATGATCCAATACTACTAAATCTAATAACCCATCTTTATTCCAATCTATAGCATTTGGAGTAGTTCTCCATTGTGTAACCAACTCATTAGGTTTAGGATTCCACCAGTTCCATTCTGGCTTTGGTATTTCACCATCTGGCCAATCTACTTTTACAGGTTTTGATTCTTCTAGTTCAGGTTTACCTGGTTTTCCAGTATTTTTAAACCACTCTATTTTCCCCCAAATTGAGTTTACAATAATATCTTTTAACCCATCCCCATCCCAATCTGCGACAGATAAAGCTGTATAGCCCCACTTTTTTTCAGCAGGACCTTGAATAGAACCATTATATCCTGCCATAATCCTAATTTCCCTTCCCCCAGCTTTTAGATTAATAGGTTCTGCCCATGAAGGTGGGTTAGTTTCATTAATGTTTTCAATAAAACCAATATTTCCTGCAGTATTTCCGCAAATTAAGTCCTGATCCCCATCGTCATCCCAGTCTACGCTATAAGGAGTGACTAATGCACCATATTTTAAATTGTCAGGTTCTTGTTTTAAATAAATAGGAGAGTTAAACAAGGGCATGTCTTTAAAAGATTTTCCGGTATTTTCAATTAAAGCCACCCTACCATCCTCGTCACCTACAATTAAATCTATATCACCATCACCATCCCAATCAATTGCAGAAGGAATAATCATTTCAAGATCCATCTTAATAATACCAGATTCATTTTCCAAAAATTTTCCCATAGAAAATTTAGGATTCTCTCTAGATCCAATATTTTCATAATAATTCAAACGATCTAAAAATTCTCCTAAGATGAGATCAAGATCACCATCACCATCAAAATCATTCATATTAGGTGAAGGAGCCCCATATACATCAATAGGAGTATCTCCAGCCATAATTTTTCCTTTGAAATGATATTCTCCATTAATTTTTTCTAATAAATAAACATATCCATGTAATAAACCGTTGAACCATTGACCTTCTTTGTTAAATGCATTATCCCATCCATAATCTCCCCATTCATCAATTCCAACAATAATATCTATATCACCATCATTTTCATAATCAACATATTTCCACTGACTGAACCTGATTTTATTATGTAAGTTTTCTAAAGAATCTTTTTTAAAAACTCGAACAGAATCATTCAAAACGGAAACATTAAAATTTTTATACTCCAACCCTCTAGCAATAATTCTAGGTTGACTGTTAATAAAGGAAACTTGAAGGTTTTTTATACCTGAGCCAATTCTGATCGGTTTTTTCATTAATAAATTATTCGATCGATTAGGCTTTTCAAAAAAATATAGCCCATTATAAGGGGTATCTGGACAAGACACTAAAAGATCAATGTCTCCGTCTAAATCAAAATCTAAAGGAAGTGGCCAAGCCCATAATCCAACTCCTAAATCCGGGGAAGCATTTGCATTGTTATATTTAATCCTATAAAAATCCTGAGCTTTTAAAGTTATTGAATTAAAAATTCCAAAAAATATAATAAAAAGTATCTGCTTTTTCATTCAGAAATTTTTTTTCTTATTGTACTTTTTTTTGGCAGCCTTGAATAACGAGTAGGCCATTAGAGCGTATTGGTGGTTTTTTATAGCAAAGCGGAGCAGTCTAAACATATGTTTTTAAGTACAATTAATTTTGATTACTTTTTCATTCCAAAACGCAGTCCCGAAAAAGCAAGTATTAGGATTATCAAGGTCGTCAAAACTAATCCTAATAGCCTTTTATTTCAATAAAAAAACATAATCCCAACAATACTACTTCAAAGCTATATCATCAATAAACTTAGATAGTTCCTTTCTTAGAGCCATAATAAAACAGCGCCATAGTAATCAATCCTAAAATGATAACTGGAAGCGGTGCCGTTGGATCTCCTTTAATAAAACTGATCAGATCCGGTAGGGCAAAAAACCCTGAAAGCACAAATAGTAAAAAGGAAATTCTTTTTAAGGTCTCCAAATCCGTAAAAGAAGTTGCTCCAACAATAAAAAAAATGATCCCCAATACTAAAAGTCCAACAACCAAAGCAAAAGACTCGAACATGGTTACTGCATCGGCAGATGGATTAGTTCCAAAAGCATCCGCAATTAGCATCATTTTAAATTCAGGCGAAAAAAGAGATAAAAACAGAGGTATCCCTTGAATAAAAATAAGAACAGAACAAGTCCAAAAAATATTTTTAATTTTCATTTTAAATTGATTTATGTTTCGCCGAATTTAGTAAAAAAACGTTAGAAAATCTGATAAAACTATCTTCTTCTCCCCCTAAATTCCATAGCTTCACCTTTACCAAAACCATAGCTGAGCCCGATGACCCAAAATCTACCATAGAATGTTCGACTCCATATGTTAAAATTATCTCTAATGGTTTGGTTTTCATTTACACGTTTGGCAAAAAGGTCTCTTATATTAAAGCTTATAATACCTTTCCCTTTGAGTAGTTTTTTTCGTGCTCCGATATTTAGAAACTCACTGGGGCTAGATTTCCCATCAATGGTTTTAAAACCCGACTGATAATTCCAACTGAATTCCAAATCTAAATCTTTCGGAAATTTAAATTTGGAAGTGACCTCCGCGCTCCAACTGTTCCCTTTAAAATCGAAAGATTGGTTTTGCCATGAAGCTTTTCGGTCAAAGTTGTTATAATTGAAATCCCCATTGACTACAATTTTTTTGGTGGGACTTATTTTTCCATTAATCTCTATCCCATTTACCCGTTTGGTCCCGAGATTTTCAGGTGCACGAACACTTATATTGTTCTGAAATGTTGTAACAGATTCGATAGTATTAGTTGTATATAGCTGGTATAAACTCATGTTTAGAGAGATCTTTCCCATGAGGTATATTGCGGATATTTCATACGAATCTGAATATTCTGATCTTAGGTTGGGGTTTCCTTTTCTGTAGTTATAGCTATTACGAATATTGAAAAAAGGATTCAGGTCCCACAAGCGAGGTCGATAAATCCTTCTAGAATATCCAGTCTGCAGGGAAAAGCTTTTACTAAACTTATATGAGGTGTTAACAGATGGGAACAAATCAGTAAAGTTCTGCTTTTTTTTTTCATTAGTGTTTACCAAAAGCGTATTGACAAGGGTGTTTTCATTCCTCAACCCAAGTTGTACACCCCAAGTATCTGACTCGAAGGCCGCCATTCCGTATATACCCATAACGCCCTGAGTGAATTCAAACACATTAGTCAATCCAGGGTTGACAATCCATCGATCAGCCAAATCATCTTTGACCTCAAAATCATTACTCACATCATTATTAGCATATTGAAAACCCCCTTCCAAAGTCCAGTTTTCTGCAAAAGGGTGGGTATAATCCAATTTGAAAGTATGAACAGCCTCTCGAAAAAAAGTACTTGTTTGTTGATCATTAAAAGTTTCGGATCCCAACACGGTGGTGTTAAAGAATTCAGATGATTGGTCTTTACTGAAAAGATTTCCAGTGGCACTAAAAATTAAGTTGTGATCTTCATTATCCAAAAAATCTTTCTTGTAAATAAGCTCATATTGATATTTGGGATTACCCGCTGTTGTAACCTCCTCCCGGTTCCATTCTGAGGTCAATAGAATGTTATTTTCAAACTGTTTGACATTGGTGTTAGAAGGCTGTTCTTCTGCTTCAAAAGCATAAAATCCAGATAAGGTAATTACAGTTTGGGGATTGATATAATAATCTGTTCCCAGAATGATGTTGTAATACTTTTCCTTTCGATACTGGGTTCCTTCAGTTAAGATCTGTGTTTTAGTTAAAAAATTGTCGTTTTTATTCTTTCCCTCTCTTGGAAAATTTCTTGCTCCATAGCCTATCTGAGTAAACAAATTTAATTTTTTAGTACGTCTATTAAGGCTTAGACCGGCACTGTTGTTGTCCGGTTGGCCATAGTTAAGGGTTAAGGAACCATTGATTCCCTCCCTATCATCTTTTTTTATTACGATATTTATTATTCCTGCAGTTCCCTCGGCTTCATATTTGGCAGAAGGATTAGTAATCACTTCAATTTTTTCAATCATCTCGGCAGTAATTGATCCCAAAGCATTTCCTCCCTCAGTAGTTAGTACAGAAGGCTTTCCATTAATCAAAATTTGAACACCAGAGTTTCCTCTAAGTCTTACTTGGCCTTCTATACTGACTGTCACAGAAGGAACATTATCCAAAACTTCCAGCGCACTGGCACCTGTACTACTTAAGTCCTTTCCTACATTAAAAACCCTTTTGTCAAGTTTAAACTCCATAGTTGATTTCTCTCCTCTAACTTCTACTTCATTCAACATTTTTGACTGTTCAATAAGGGCTATTTTGCCTAAATCTAAACCCTTACTATTTACCTTAAAATCTACTAACCTAAAGGTCTTATAACCAATGAAGCTGATCTCTATATAAATGTCTCTTAATGGAGACAGGACAGTAAAAGAGCCATTGTCTAAAGTGGTGACTCCGGTGATAGGTTCAAGATTTGACTTATCTCCCACTAAAACAGTTGCAAAAGGAATGGGCTGTTTCGATGATTGGTCAATTATAATACCCTTTATTTCAAAAGCGTTTTGCTGGGCAAATAAATGGGTGAAAGCCATTAGCGAGTAAAATAATAACGCGAGGTTTTTCAATAAAAAATAATTTATAGATTCAGATATGTGAATATTCATAAGGCCTATCAAATATAGAACTATTTAGAACCTAATTTTTAGATTATCATTTTAAAGCATTATTGCTATTAGTTGAAAAAAATTATGAATCATCCCACAAAATTCTAGAAAATTAAAAGACTTACGCTTGAAACATTAGGTTTGAGCTGTATTCAAAAGGAGCCTTATTTTTGAATTATAAATTTAGACAATGCGAAATTATTTCACCTTTTTGGATTGGATTCAAGGCTACAATTAGGACTTACTTTGATGGTTTACCGTTCTTCTAAAACCCCATATTACTGTTTTGGGTCATATCAAAGGTGCTCCACATTTTAGAAATGTATTGCGATTCTCGGAAGAAGTTCAAACCTTTCCAGGGTATTGATCGTTAGGTTTGATGGACAACTTTTTTTGAGAACGATTCTTTTTTTACAAAGGAAATCAATGAGCGAATTGAAAATGAAAAAGAAACAATTAATCATCTAATGATTGATGCCTGTGCCTCCTCAACATTACGCCTATGTATTTAAGAACTATAAGGAACGTTACAGTAATGTGGGTCAAAGTCATAGGCCCGCTTAGGGATCTTTTCTATGGGTATGTTATGATTAAAATCATTGGAAAATGAGTTTTTTTTTCTAGTTTAGATTCTGCAATAAATCAGATTAATTGAGAAAGAAGTTTCAAGTATAAAAAATATGTCTAGTCAAATTAACCATAAGTAGCCCAGAAATGATGAAGGTAGAGCAAATTTATACCGGATGTTTAGCGCAAGGGGCCTACTATATAGAAAGCAAAGGCGAAGCGGCCATTATTGATCCGTTAAGAGAAGTAGCCCCCTACCTGAAGTCCGCACAGAAAAACAATGCAAAAATTAAATACATTTTCGAGACCCATTTTCATGCCGATTTTGTAAGCGGGCACCTTACCCTTTCCAGAGCAACCGGTGCGCCAATCGTATTTGGACCCAGTGCCGATCCAGGTTTTCATAGCATCATTGCAAAGGATGGACAGGAATTTTCATTAGGAGATATGACTATCGTGGCGATTCATACCCCTGGACACACAATGGAAAGCACGACTTATTTGCTGAGAGACAATGAGAATAAAGACATCGCCATTTTTAGTGGAGATACTCTTTTCTTGGGGGATGTAGGACGGCCTGATCTGGCACAAAAATTGGAAAACATTACCCAGGAGGAGTTAGCAGGCATGCTTTTTGACAGTCTGAGAAATAAAATTATGCCTCTATCAGATGAGGTGATGGTATACCCGGCACATGGTGCGGGTTCTGCTTGTGGGAAAAAAATGATGAAGGAGACCATGGATACCTTAGGAAATCAGAAAAAAATGAATTATGCCCTAAGACAGAATATGACCCGAGCGGAATTCATCAAAGAAGTCACAGACGGGATTCTACCCCCTCCCAAATATTTTCCATATAATGTTAAAATGAACAAATCTGGCTATGATGATATTGAAAAGGTATTGGACCGCGGATTAAATCCTTTGAACACTGAAGCTTTTGAAGTTTTGGCTAATGAAACTGATGCAATAGTACTAGACGTTAGACATCAAAATGATTTTGTCAAGGGCCATGTCCCACAATCAATTTTTATAGGACTGGATGGTAGATTTGCTCCTTGGGTGGGAGCATTGATTGGGGATGTAAGTCAGCCCTTGTTGATCATTGCCCCTGAGGGTAGAGAAGAAGAAACCATCATCCGCTTGTCTAGAGTAGGCTTTGACAATGTCCTTGGCTATTTAGAAGGAGGGTTTAAAACCTGGGAAAATGCTAATAAAGAATTTGATTTTATTAATGGCATTAGTGCATTTGTCCTAGAGTCATTGATAAGGAAAGTCGATGTTACCATTTTCGATGTTCGAAATGAAAGTGAATACATTTCTAAAAACATCAAAAATTCTCAAAACACCCCCTTGGATTTTCTCAATGAGCATCTTAATAAATTTCCTAGGAAAGACATTTTTTATATTCATTGTGCAGGAGGTTATCGCAGTGTCATTGCTTCTTCTATACTTAAAAAAAGAGGGATTCATAACTTAGTTAACGTTCAAGAGGGCTTCAAAGCCATTGAAGCAACAGGAATCAAGCTTTCGGATGGCATTTGTCCAACAGTTCATTAAAAATGATGGGGCTTTGCTTATTATCTCTCTGGCTCTTTGTTTATTTTTTAGCTTTGTTCCAATCCAAACTGTCGCATTAATTAATTTTTTAAAAGCATGAAAAATCTAACAATACTATTTGGGATAATATTATTTAACGGGTGTAAAAATACTATACCAAAAACAGACAAGATTTCTGCTCCTAACATCATCTATATTCTAGCCGATGACCTGGGCTACGGGGATATAGGAGTTTACGGTCAAACCCTTTTTAAGACACCCAATTTAGACCGATTGGCCAAGGGAGGAATGCGTTTTTTACAACACTATTCCGGCTCAACCGTTTGTGCGCCTTCAAGGTCAGCACTGATGACAGGCCAACATACAGGTCACACTTTTATTAGGGGTAATTCTGAAAGAGGTATTACCCTTAACAATGAAGGACAATTTCCATTGGATCCTGAAGAAATTACCATCGCAGAAGTGCTAAAAGAAGCTGGCTACCGTACAGGAGCATTTGGGAAATGGGGGCTGGGTTATCCCGGTTCTGATGGTGATCCTAATTTTCAAGGTTTTGATCAATTCTATGGTTATAACTGTCAACGGGTGGCACACAATTATTACCCTACCCACCTTTGGAACAATCAGATTAAAGAAAATATACAAGGAAACGATGGTACAATTTCACAAACCTATGCTCCAAAATTGATCCACCAAAAAGCATTATCCTTTTTGGAAGAAAACAAGGAAAATCCTTTCTTCATGTTTTACCCCTCTGTTATTCCACATGCAGAATTGCTCGCTCCTGAAGAATATATAACAAAATATAGAGGCGAATTTTTACCCGAGAAAAAATATGTAAATGTCGAAAAAAAAGGAGGCTACAGTGTAAGTGGTTATAATTCTCAAGAAGAAAGTCATGCTGCTTTTGCCGCGATGGTGAATGTTTTGGATGATCAAGTGGGTGAAATTTTAGACAAAGTTCACGAATTGGGGATTGCCAAAAACACCCTCATAGTCTTTACCTCCGACAATGGCCCTCACAAAGAAGGGGGCGCAGATCCTGATTACTTTGACAGCAACGGACCATTAAGGGGTTACAAGAGAGATCTCTATGAAGGAGGGATTCGCGTTCCCATGATAGCTTATTGGCCTTCAAGGATTAAGCCCGGCTCCACCACCGATCACCTCTCTGCCTTTTGGGATTTTTTCCCTACTGCAATTGAAATCGCAGGAGTTGACAAGAACATGGACGGGATTGATGGAATTTCCTTTTTGCCCACAATGATTGGTAAAGAACAGAAAACACACAACTACCTCTATTGGGAATTTTTGGAAAAGGGAGGGAGGCAAGCCATTAGAATGGATCAATGGAAAGGTGTACGTATGAAAATGGCTAAAGATCCAGATGCTCCAATTGAATTATACCGGTTGACAGATGATATTGGTGAGGAAAATAACCTAGCAGAAGATTACCCAGAAATAGTAAAAAATATTGATAGTCTAATGCACGAAGCACATGTATATTCTGAAAATTTTTATTTTGAACACGAAAAAAAATAAGCGACGACTTAGACCCTAGTTATGCCCAAAGTTTTTTTTCGCTAATTTTTCTAGCTTTAGAAATTGGTTGATCTTATACGGAGATCTTTCTAAATCTTTATATTTACTAAAAATATACTCATTAAAATGAACATCACTGACAAGGGATCCATTTTCATTGTAAGCCTGTTTTATATGATTACAATGACTTGCGGGTATATGATTCATAAGAGCGAATTAACTAGTAATAAAAATGTGGTAAATAGATTAATCCTAACCATTAATAGTCATGAGATAAACACTGAAAAAAACAGCACCATTGTTTATGAAGATGTCGGTGAACATGAGCCAATTAAAAAAGTCTATGCTGCGGGATCGATTGTAGCCATTTCTTCTATCTATGAGCAAAAAGGATATAAGCTAGACTACATTTCAGAGTTTTTGAAAAAAATGGTGGATCAAGAGGTCCTGGTTACCCGAATCTGGTATTCAAAAAAGGATTAAGTGATAGTTTAGCGAAAGTTTTGGGTGCCAAAGCCTATGCCTTTTTCGTCAAAACACAAACCAACCCCCAAATGGGTGTAATCTCCCAAGATGTTTTTAAAATGAGGTGGACTATTTTTCCACCCGGAGACCATGCATTCGGCAAAACTTTCTGCTGTTCTAGTGTCTCCACAATCTCTTACATTTTCATGCCAAGGGATTTGAGCAATATTTTCGGCTATCCCCGAAAGATGGTTTCCCTTTCTTACCCATGCCTTAACCTTAAATTCTTCTGCTCGTTGTATAGGGTTTTGTCCTAAGTGATCTATATGGGAATAAAAATGATGATTTACCATGTTCTCGCTATGAACTTGCGCTAAATTAATCAAGGGATCTAACTCTATCAATTCGAGCAAGCCCTTTTCGGCTCGAATTGCATTGGTTTTTTCAAAAATCAAACGACTTATAATCTTTAGATCACGCTGAGCAAAACAAGAGCTTAGGCCAAAAAAGGTCCATAGAGTGATTAAAAATAAATTTGTGCTGCTCTTTATCATAGAATCAAAAATAAGACTTATCAATTGGAATGCCTACTTTTGTTTATTATGGGTATTGAAGAAACTCCAAGACAAAAAAAAGTAGCCACGGCAATACAGCAGGAACTGGCTGGCATGCTTCAAAAAGCCATTAGAAATCAAGGATACTCCAACCTTGTGCTTTCAATTACCAAGGTTAACGTGACCATTGATTTATCTTTGGCCAAAGTCTACCTGAGTGTTTTCCCACAAGAAAAGGCAGCTGTTTTCTTGAAAAATATTCAAGAAAACAGCTTTCAGATCAGGCATGATATGTCCCAAAGAATGAAACACCAATTGCGACGCATGCCCAAGTTTTGGTTTTATATTGATGACTCTCTAGACTATGTTGATGGGATAGAAAAAGCCTTTAAACAACTTGACAACCCTATTAAGGATGCCAAAGGTCTCCCAAAAAGACAAAAAAAGTAAAACATGTCGGTTGTTCTAAAAATCGCATGGCGTTATTTTTTCTCTAAGAGCAGACAAACCGTAATTAACAGAATCAACTTCATTGCGCTACTGGTCATTATGATAGCTACTGCAGCTCTTATGATTGTTTTGAGTGCCTTTTCTGGGCTGAAAGATTTTGGACTGTCATTCTCGAATGTTTTTGACCCTGACTTTCGGGTGGTAGCCAAACAAGGGAAAACGATTTCGCTAGACAGTAGCCAAGTTCATCAACTAGAAAATACTGACGAGATCAAAGCCTTTAGCCCCATTTTGGAGGAAAAAGTTTTCCTTTACTTTAAAGAAAAAGACCAGGTGGCCTACCTCAAAGGGGTGGGGACAGGTTACCTAAATGTCATTCCTGCTGACTCCTTAGTTGCAGTTGGAGAATGGTTGGTCCCAGAGTCCAATGGCATTGTAGCAGGCTATAGAATTGGAGAGAGTATGGGCCTAGGGGTCTACGACTATGGATCTTTTCTCAATATCAGCATTCCCAAAAAAACCCTAAAAAACAGCCTAAAACAAAACCCTTTTTATACCCAGCAAGCCATTACGATAGGTTTGTATCAAATCAGTGAAGACATTGATCAAAAATACATTTTCAGTACTTTGGATTTTGCACGGAATCTCCTGAAATATCCCAAGAATGTTTTCTCTTCCATTGAAATAAAAGCAGATCCTCAAGCCCGTTCCAAAGATTTGAAAAAGAAAATTAAAGAAATAATGGGTGAATCAGTTGAAATCAAAGACCGAGCCCAACTCAATACCGCCCTTTATAAAATGCTCAATACAGAACATTTAGCCATCTATCTAATCTTCACTTTAGTGCTGATCATTGCTCTTTTCAATCTAGTAGGTGCATTAGTGATGATGATTTTGGACAAAAAGCCTCAGATGAATATTCTAAAAGCGATGGGGATTTCGCTAAAACAACTTCGCCAGACCTTTTTCTTTTTAGGTATTATGATCATCATATTTGGAGGAGGTATTGGACTAATATTATCTTCGTTTATAATCTTAATTCAACAATGGACTCCCTTTATTAATGTTCCAGGAACCAGTCTACCATATCCTGTGAAATGGGAATTAGAAAATTTACTTTTGGTTATGGGAACATTGTTATTATTAGGCATTATAGCTTCAGCTTGGGCGAGTCGTGGGGTAAAAAGGTAGATTAAAATCTAGGCCGGTTCTGCAACCTCATCTAAGACCCGGTTTAGAGTTTCAAAAACTCCATTGGAATCATTGGTTGTAACCATTGCTTTTCGATATAGCTTAAAATCAGGAATGCCTTTAAAATAATTGGCATAATGGCGTCGGGTTTCCAATACTCCCAATACTTCACCTTTCCATGCAATAGACATTTCTAGATGTCTTTTGGCAACTTCTACTCGGTCTTTTAGAGTTGGATAATCGGAATAAGTTCCTTTTTTAAAATAGTTTTTTACTTGATTAAAAAACCATGGATTTCCAATACTAGCCCTACCAATCATGGCTCCATCTAGCCCATATCTGTCTCGCATTTCCATGGCCCTTTCGGGACTGTTAACATCTCCATTTCCAAAAATGGGAATATGCATTCTTGAATTGTTCTTGACGGCACTAATGGGTTTCCAGTCAGCATCTCCCTTGTACATTTGAGCCCGAGTTCTACCATGAATTGAAATGGCTTTGACCCCAACATCTTGCAATCTCTCCGCTACCTCTACAATCTTAATTGAGTCGTGATCCCAACCCAAACGTGTTTTTACCGTTAAGGGCAATGAGGTGTGCTTTACCATTTCAGCAGTCAATTTTACCATCAGTGGAATGTCTCTCAAAATTCCTGCCCCAGCACCTTTGCTAACTACTTTTTTGACTGGGCAACCAAAATTGATGTCAATGATATCAGGCTTAGAAGCTTCAACAATTTCGACAGAGCGCAACATGGAATCCAAATTCGCCCCAAAGATTTGTATGCCTACAGGGCGCTCTTTTTCGTAGATGTCTAATTTCTGAACGCTTTTTGCAGCATCGCGAATCAACCCCTCACTGGAAATAAACTCAGTATAGACCACATCGGCACCATTTTCCTTACACAAGGCGCGAAAAGGAGGGTCGCTTACGTCCTCCATAGGAGCTAACAATAAAGGGAATTCGCCTAACGATATGTCGCTAATTTTGACCACCTTAAATTTTTTACAAAAGTAGCAAAATCCATCGCTATATTAAGCCATTATTTTAAGCCAAAAGTGTTTACAATATTTTGAGAGAGGTCGACGTCCCAAATTTCAGCCACAACTCCATTCTTAAGATAATATATCCTTGGAGGAGAAGCTCCTATTAAATCAAAAAAAGTGCTGACATCAATAAATGCATAAGGAGAAGAAGATTGCGTCATCCTTTCAAAATCCTGAACGGTATTAGAGCCTTCCTGATAAAAGAGTGTGTAAAGTTCTGGAAAGTTCTCGTGTTGTCTCCGAAGTTCACCAAGTTCTGTGGCCGCTTCTTGACAATGTTCACAGTCCAAATTAAAAACAGCAATCAACTTTTCCCCAGAGAAAAGGTCGACTCTGCCTTTCGGCTCAAAATGAGTAAAGGTTTCAAAGGGAAAATCTTCGTGATTAGGCATGGGCAAAAACAACCACATACTGAGAATGGTTGCCCCTGAAAATCCAAAAAGAATGGTCTTGAAAGCATGTCTGCTTTTAGCTGTTTTGTATATAACAAAAGCCACTACCAGCATTACCAAATTTTTAAGTATGGATTGCTCTGGGGTCATGGAAATCATCTCGCCAAAACAACCACAATTTTCAGTATCTCCGGTTGACCAAAGGTAGATCAAATGACCCGTAAAACCCCCCAATAGTAAAAAGGTGATTTGCATCAATTGCTTTAAGTAAAATGGCAAAATCATCAATATACCCAGGGCAAACTCTAGACCTATAAAAAACCTTGCCATATGACCCGCGAAGGCCCTACTCGGGGCCAAACCTTGATCCATCAATGTGATTTCAAAAAAACCCGGGCCTACCGCTTTAGTATAGGCTGAAAATATAAATGTGATGGCCAAAAGGATTTGCAATGTTTTAGATATAATTCTCATTATGCTGTTAATTTTTATCTAAAATTAACTTTTCTGATACAAACAAAAAACCAAACTTTCAAAATAAGTATCTTTGACCAAGTAGAGGAAAATGCGCTGATGAAATACATTAGAAATTTTTGCATTATCGCCCATATCGACCATGGAAAGAGTACACTTGCAGATCGATTATTGGAATTTACAGGGGCAGTGACCTCTCGCGAAAAACAGGAGCAGTTACTAGATGATATGGATTTGGAACGGGAGAGGGGTATCACGATCAAATCCCACGCCATCCAAATGGAATACGAATATGAGGGAAAACAATATGTTTTAAATCTCATTGATACACCTGGACACGTGGATTTTTCCTATGAAGTTTCCCGATCCATTGCCGCTTGTGAAGGCGCGCTACTTGTTGTAGACGCTGCCCAAAGCATTCAGGCACAAACTATTTCCAACCTTTACCTTGCATTAGACAATAATCTGGAAATCATCCCTGTTTTGAATAAAATAGATCTTCCGTCTGCCAATCCGGAAGAGGTCACTGATGATATCGTAGACTTGTTGGGGTGCGATGCAGAAGAGATCATTCCAGCATCCGCCAAAACGGGGCTGGGAATTGAAGATGTCTTAGTAGCAATCATTGAGCGCATGCCTCCCCCTAAAGGAAAGCTAGATGCTCCCTTACAAGCATTGATCTTTGACTCTGTCTACAACCCTTTTCGTGGTGTTGAGACATACTTCAGAGTGATCAACGGTGAAATCAGAAAGGGGCAAAAAATACAATTTATTGCTACGGGAAAAACTTATTTCGCCGACGAAATTGGAACACTTAAGCTAAAGCAAGAACCAAAAAAAATTATTGCTGCAGGTGATGTAGGTTATCTCATCACAGGCATCAAAGAAGCTAAAGAGGTAAAGGTAGGAGATACCTTGACAGGTTCAGAGAATCCAACACAAGAGGTCATCGAGGGCTTTGAAGAAGTAAAACCAATGGTTTTTGCTGGAATTTATCCTGTTGACTCTGAAGATTATGAAGAGTTACGGGCCAGTATGGAAAAACTGCAGTTGAATGATGCCTCTCTAGTCTTTATCCCAGAAAGTTCGGCAGCGTTGGGCTTTGGTTTTCGTTGCGGATTTTTAGGCATGCTGCACCTGGAAATTATTCAGGAAAGGCTCGAGCGAGAATTCAATATGACTGTCATAACAACGGTTCCCAACGTGTCCTACCACGCCTATACAAAGAAAAACCCTGATGAAATTGTCATGGTCAACAATCCCTCAGATTTACCCGACACTTCTTTTTTAGAACGCGTAGAAGAACCTTATATCAAAGCCTCCATAATAACAAAATCAGATTTTGTAGGTAACGCTATGTCCCTTTGTCTCGAAAAGAGAGGAGTCATTACCAATCAAACTTACCTTACCACAGAAAGGGTAGAGTTAAATTTTGACATGCCACTAGCGGAAATCGTTTTTGATTTCTATGACCGCCTGAAAACCGTCTCCAAGGGCTATGCTTCTTTTGACTACTCTCCCTCCGGAATGCGTCCTTCAAAGCTGGTAAAAGTGGATATCTTACTCAATGGAAATCCTGTAGATGCGCTTTCTGCACTAATTCATTCAGACAATGCTTATACCATCGGTAAAAAAATGTGTGAAAAGCTTAGAGAGTTGATCCCAAGACAACAATTTGACATTCCGATCCAGGCGGCTATCGGTGCTAAAATTATTTCTCGAGAAACCATCAAAGCCCTCCGAAAAGACGTTACCGCAAAATGTTATGGGGGAGATATTACCCGTAAAAGAAAGCTGCTTGAAAAACAAAAAAAAGGGAAGAAGAAAATGCGCCAAGTAGGTAGTGTAGAAATTCCTCAACAAGCTTTTATGGCCGTGCTAAAGCTAAATGATTAAAATATGCTGCTTCCTTTAAAGTCTTTTTTCAGCTTCTCATTTTGACTTTTGGAATTCAATACAGTTTTAAAGCCAAAAAAGAAAAGGGAGAATAAACCTTTTCTCTATCAAATCACCCCTGCAAAAAGGGATTTAACCTCTCTTTAAGGGGTGATTTTGATTTGATGCTCTAAAAAGATACATTCGTAATAAAGCTCTTCAATGAAACGTATCAATATTTTATTCTGTATCGCTTCGCTATTTTGGTTGGGTTGTGACGATCCCTCTAGCGAGGAATCCAAAAGGCCAAACATCTTATTTCTCTTGGCCGATGATATGGGTTATGGAGATTTTGAAAGGATCGGAGGGTCAACGGAAACCCCCAATCTGAATAGACTGGCTGATGAAGGCGTGTTTTTTAACAATTTTTACGCAGCAGGGCCCAACTGTTCCCCCTCAAGGACAGGGCTTATTACGGGTAAAAGTCCCGCCAAAGTGGGCATGTACAGCTATAGACCTCCTGAGCATCCCCTACACCTTCCCGACCAAGAGGTGACGCTGGCAGAACTGCTCAAAACCAAAGGTTATCAAACGGCACATATTGGGAAGTGGCACTTAGGGGAATTGACCGAAAATCCTGAGTTCAATCATCCACAACCAAAAGACCATGGTTTTGATTATTCGCTTGGAACTGAAAACAATGCAAAGCCTTCTCACCTCAACCCCATAAACTTTTTACGTAATGGTAAAGCACTTGGTCTTATAAAGGGATATTCTTGTCAGATTGTTGCCCAAGAGTGCATGGACTGGCTTAATCAAAAAAGTAATGATCCTTTCTTTTTGTATGTTGCTTTTCATGAACCACACGCTAAGATCGCATCACCTCCCAAACTGATTGAAAAATATGCTAATCTACCTTTAAAAAATGCAAAGTATTTGGCCAATATTGACCACTTAGACATCGCCATTGGACGCCTGTTGGATTATCTGGAACAACATAGCTTAATGGAAAATACGATTATAATGTTTAGCTCAGATAATGGCTCTTATCGATTGGCCTCCAATGCAAATTTGAAGGCTGTAAAAAGCTATTTATACGACGGCGGAATCCGCGTTCCTGGCATTGTTAAGTGGACAGGGATTAAAACCAATAAAAAAATAATTGATACCCCTACGGGTTTGGTCGATGTGCTCCCTACCCTTTGCGAAATCACAGGAATTGATCCGCCGAAAGACCTTGACGGAACGAGTTTTCTGCCTCTTTTAAAAGGAAAGCCCTTCATTCGTAAACGTCCACTTTACTGGTTCTTTTATCGAACCGTTCCAGAAATTGCAATGCGTGTTGGGAATCTTATGATTTTAGGCTTAGACAAAGACACCATTCCAAGGCCCCATCAATTCTCTCAAGATGACTTCGGCTATCTTAAAACCATTTCCTTAAAAAACTATGAACTCTATGATTTGGATCAAGACTTTTCACAAGAAAACGATCTTTTTGATACGCATCCCAAAAAGGACTCCCTAAAAGCTTTGATTGAAACTCAATTAGCTGAAATAAAGAACAACCTCTATCCTTGGGAAGATTTACCACTTAGGTTAGAGCATCGGAAAAATAAAAAAAACTGGGTTCGATACTAATAAAAATTTGCTTAGTGAAAATTGAATTTTTATATTAATGGAATGAGTACAACTGTTTTCAAAAAAATAATGGTTGGGTTCGCGTTCTCTCCCAATCTTAAGGCCAATGTTTATGAGTCTTTAAGAATCGCTCGCTATTTTGGAGGACAGTTGATCTTTGTTCACGTAGGAAGTAAAACACCCGAAAAAGAATCTCATTTTAAAGAAATCGTTGCATCCAGTCCCGTTCAGTCAGAGAAAATTAATATTCACTGGAGGGCAGGGAATCCTGTCAATACATTGTTAAAAGCCAGCCAAGAATTCAATGTAGATTTGATTCTCTTAGGGGCATTAAAAAGAGAAAATGTTGTAAAGTTTTATTTGGGTTCAATCGCCAGAAAAATTACCCGTAGGGCCAAGTGTTCTATTTTGTTGCTGATCAACCCCTCTGAGAAAAGACATCCCTGCCATCACATCGTTGTCAATGGTTTTGAAAGTCCTCAAACCAAGGACACCATTAGGGCTGCATTTATGGTTGCAAAAGCTTTGGGGGCTAAAAAAATATCGCTCGTAGAAGAAATAAGCAGGTCTAAAGTTGCAGTAGATGTTGATGATGACAGAAGCTTGAGAAAAGCCACACTTAAAAAAGAAAAACTAAGGCGGCAGGAGCAAACAAGAGTAGAAGATGTTGTTAATAATCTTCCTGCCAAATTGACCGCCGAAATCAATTGGACTACACAAAGCATCTTTGGTAGAAGAGGATACTCTATTGGGCATTACGCTAAGGTGGTGCGCTCAGACTTATTGGTTATGAACGCGCAAGAGAACCTTGGTTTTATCGACAGACTTATCACAAGAGATATAGAACACATTTTGGCGGAATTACCTACGGATGTTTTAATTATAAGTTCAAAAGGATATGAATAAAACTACTCCTTTTATGCAGTTTTTAATAGGCTTGCCTAAAAACGTATTTTCAGGCTTTGTAGTTTCCCTCATTGCTTTACCCTTAGGGCTTGGCTTGGCCATTGCCTCCGAAGCACCTCCCATGGCAGGAATTATTGCTGCCATTGCTGGCGGTATGGTAGTTTCTATATTGGGTGGCTCACATCTTACTATAACAGGGCCTGGAAATGGGCTAGTAATAGTTATTCTCTCGGCCATTGTTGGCATGGGTGAAGGCGATTTGTATCAAGGATATTTATACACCTTGGCCGCCATTATGTTGTCTGGCTTTCTACTTTTTGTTTTTGGTGTTTTTCGCTTGGGTGCTTTAAGTGAGTTTTTTCCTACAACAGCGCTTCAAGGAATGCTAGCCGCCATTGGAGTAGGTATTTTGGCTAAGCAATTTCATGTGATGTTGGGCTTTACAGGTATCAAAGGCAATACGATCAATCAATTGATCCTGATTCCCAGCTCAATCAAAAATTTAATGAGCAATCCCACTAGCGAAATTATTTTAGCAAGTGCTATAGGAATATTGAGTTTAGTCTTTTTATTTCTTTATGCTCGAATTAGAAATTCTATTTTCCAATTAATCCCCGCCCCTATGTGGGTAGTAATTGCTTCTATTGGCGTGATGTATTATTATGATCTGATCTTAAAAAATCCTGACATATTAGGGGCTAACCTTATGATTATTCTACCCGATAACTTGTTGACTTCCCTTCCCAGTCCTGACTTTGGGAAAGTCTTGACTTCAGATTTTATGGGCTACACTCTTTCCATTACCCTTGTAGCGGTTATTGAATCTTTACTGAGCATCAAAGCGGTTGATAAGCTAGACCCTTTAAAAAGAAGATCGAACATTAATAAAGACCTAAGGGCCTTGGGAATTGCGACTGGTATCAGTAGTTTTTTTGGAGGGCTCAATGTAGTTACGGTAATTGCAAGAAGTTCGGTAAATGTAAACAATGGAGCAAAGAATCGTTCCGCCAACTTTTTTCACTCGGCTTTTCTCGTTTTATTTATTCTTTTGTTTGCTAATCAAATTCAAAAAATTCCTATGCCTGCTCTAGCAGCCATATTGGTATATACTGGATACCGACTGGCTGCGCCCGAAAACTTGTACCGTGTTTTTAAGGTAGGAAAGGAACAGGGTGTCATTTTTCTCACCACCTTGTTAGCAACACTAATTACCAATCTTTCTACAGGAATACTATTGGGAATTCTAACCACGCTTTTGGTGCACATCATCCTAAACAAAAGTGGAATTTTGTTCTCCCGCAATTGGCTTAAGCCCAATATATTGATGTACTTAGAAGAAGAGACTGGAAATTATTATGTCAGTGTAAAAAACTTTTGCAGCTTTTTGAACTTTTTTAAGCTCAAAGCGAAGCTAGACGAAATCCCACCCAGCTCACATGCTATTATAGATTTTTCACTTTGTGAATTTGTAGATCATACTGTTATGGAGGGGCTAAACGATTACAGTCGAGGCTTTTCCCGTCAGGGTGGGTTTTTTGAAATCATTGGGCTTGATGTTCACGAAGCTAAAACAGAACATCCTTTTGCTATTCGCAAGAGCTTGCCAGAGTCGTCTCTTTTAAGTTTTCAAATTTCATTGACGAAAAGACAAAAGCTTTTACAAAAACTATCTAACATTCTGAACTGGAACTACCTACCAGATCCTGTCTCAAATTATGATGGCCTTGAACGGTTTTTCTATTTCAAAACTAAATGGATCAACTACCGTTACAATAGTTTGGAAAGTAAAAACAAGGAATTCTTGCTGTTTGATCTATCTTACAGTGGGGGTGCGTTTATTACTAAAGAAGACTTTAAATCAACTTTTTTACAAATCAAAGCACCAAAGAAAATGCCTGTTTTTGCACTGGACAAAGAAAACTTTATGACTACCATACTACAACTCTCTGAATTACAAGATATTGACTTTAAAAAGTATCCTGATTTCTCGAGAAGATTTTACCTAAGAGGTGAAGACGTAAAGGCCATTCGAGACTTTTTTACAGGCGATCTAATTTACTTCTTCGAGAGTCATCCTGCTTACTACTTGGAGTCCAACGGAGATAGCATTTTGATTCGCAGCAAAGAGCGGCTGGCAAGCATTCAAGAAATAAAACAAAAATTGGCTTTTGCCGAAGAACTTATTAAAATTCTGGAGAATAAATAAAATTATCTTTTACTTTGAGTTTTATGCTCATTTTCTATAATATTAAAAAAACTATGAACCTTAAAATTATTCCATTATTTGCGATTTTCTTAATAACCTCCTTAAGTTCACAACAAAAAAGAACAATTGGTTCTGTTGATCGATTACTTCCTGAGATGAATCAGTACGTAGCACCAGGGGCTCAAATCGAGATCCTTTCAGAGGGTTTTGGATGGTCGGAAGGGCCTGTATGGGTCAGTAGACTCAATGCTTTATTGTTTTCTGATGTCCCCGCCAATAAGATCTACCAATGGGATGAAAAAAATGGCCTAAGTGTCTTTCTCAATCCTAGTGGCTATACTGGAATTGCTCCCCGAGAAAAAAAGGGTGGTCTCAATGCCGTAAACCGGGATGAAAGTGGTTCCAACGGTTTGATCTTGGATGCAAATGGACAACTTACCATTTGCATGCATGGAGACAGAAGAGTAGCTCGGCTTAAAGACTGGGAAAAAAAAGGTTTTACGACCGTTATTAGTAAATATAAAGGAAAATATTTCAACAGTCCCAACGATATGGTATACTCTAAAAATGGAGATTTGTATTTTACCGACCCTCCGTACGGTTTGACAAAAGGGGACCAAGACCCATTAAAAGAATTGGATTTCAATGGTGTGTTTAAGCTTACTCCTTCGGGTAAGCTTTCTGTGGTTATCGAAGACTTGAATAGGCCCAATGGAGTTGCCATTTCCAATGATCAAAAAACTCTATACGTGGCTATTTCCGATCCTAAAGACAGAAGGATCATGGCCTATGACATTACACCAAATGGAACTGAAAACGGCAGAGTGTTTTTTAATGATGACGAATTAGGAAAAGAAAGCCGTGGAAACTTTGACGGACTAAAAATCCACCCATCAGGAACCATTTTCTCTACCGGTCCGGCAGGCGTTTTGATCATTACCCCTGAAGGTAAACACCTTGGAACTATTAAAACGCAAGAGAAAACAGCCAACTGCGCTTTTGACGCAAACTACGAATACCTATATATGACCACCCATATGTACCTTACGCGAATTAAATTATAATCTTTGGAACTTCACTCTATTGTTTGTGGTAATTTTAAATTGGATGGTGGCGCCATGTTCGGAGTCGTCCCCAAAAAGCTCTGGGAAAAAACCAATCCTGCCGATGTCAACAATCGTATCGAGATGTGTAGCCGTTCATTGTTAATAGAAGATGGTGATCGGCTGATTTTGATAGACACTGGAATGGGCAACAAACAAAGTGAAAATTTTTTCAACCATTATGACCGTTGGGGTGATGAAAACATAGACAAATCTCTGAGTCAAAAAGGATTCCAAAGAGAGGATGTTACAGATGTCTTTTTCACCCACCTCCACTTTGACCATTGTGGTGATGCAGTAATAAGAAACAATAATGGGGTTCTTGAGCCTGCTTTTAAAAATGCTGTTTTTTGGTCACATGAAAATCATTGGAAATGGGCAACAAATCCCAACCCTAGAGAAAAAGCTTCTTTTTTAACAGAAAATATTTTACCGATAGAAGAAAGTGGGCAGCTTCAACTCCTTAAGGGAGAAGATTTTTTGTTAAAAAACACCCCGTTGGGTTTTGATATCATTCTGGTAAATGGTCATACAGAAAAACAAATGTTACCTGTTATAAAGTATAAAAACAAAACATTAGTTTTTACTGCTGACCTTATACCTACTGTGGGTCATCTACCTATTCCTTATGTAATGGGATATGACACCCGCCCCCTGATGACCATGGAGGAAAAAAATCAATTTTTAACCTTGGCTATAGAAAACGACTTATTATTATTTTTAGAACATGACCCATTCAACGAATTAATTTCTCTAAAGCAGGCCGAAAAAGGTGTAAGGTTGGATAGGAAACATACTTTAGTTAACTTTTTTTAATGAAAAAACTCTTTTATATACTGATCTGGCCTTTGATAATCTCATGTAGCACAATTAAGTTTGTAGGTAGCCCCATAACGGTTCCCTTGGTAAAGAACAACAAGAAGGCGCCTCTGGTTGAAGAGGATAAAAGATTCTGGCATTTGATGGACCTCTCAAGGGACAGTATTGCAGGAATGAGTGTGGATCGTGCCCACAATGAACTAATCAAGGGCAAAGAAGGAAAAGCGGTAATTGTCGCTGTAATCGACTCCGGGGTTGATATTTATCATCCAGGGCTAGAAGAAGTCGTCTGGGTAAATAATGATGAAATTCCAAACAACCTTGTCGATGATGATAAAAACGGGTATGTCGACGATATACACGGATGGAATTTTCTTGGTGCGTCGGAACTGGAAAACATGGAGTCTGTGAGGCTTCAAAGAAAAGAAGCTGTAGGATCTGAAGCTTTCGATAAATTTGAAAAATCACGGCTTAAAAACATTGAAGATAAAAAGAAAGAATTGGCCAATATTAAGGTTTTGGTCCAAAGGAGTTTTGAGTCAGATAGCGTAATCAAAGTCGCGCTTGGCAAAGAGGACTATTCTCTTGAAGAAGCTGAGGCGTTTTCTCCCAAAACTTTTGCTTTTATGGAGGCACTAATTTTTAGAAGGTTTCTAAATGAAAAACAACTGACAAGATCAAAGCTTGAAGTATACCAAAAAGGTGCACAAAGTAGTATTAATGCCCATTACAATATCAATTTTAACGGCAGGGCTGTCGTTGGAGATGATCCTGAGAACATCAATGACAAGAACTACGGGAATGGAAATGTAGTCGGCCCTAAAAAAGAAGGTGCCAGCCACGGCACCCATGTGTCTGGTATCATTGCTGCCAATCGTAGTGATGACAAAGGCAGTAAAGGTGTTTTTGATTGCGCCAAGATAATGGTGCTAAGGGCAGTTCCCGACGGTGACGAATACGATAAAGATATTGCCTTGGCCATTAGGTATGCTGTAGAAAATGGCGCCAAGGTGATCAATACGAGTTTTGGGAAGGGTTACTCTCCCCACAAAGAATGGGTTTGGGGCGCACTAAAATACGCCCAGGAAAATGATGTTTTGATTGTCAATGCTGCAGGGAATAGTGGTGCCAATATTGACCCAGGAAAGAAAAAAACTTATGTAACCGATGAGGTTGAAGGAAAAGAAATTGTTTCAAATTTTATAACGATAGGAGCTGTTGGTTCCTCTTACGATAAAACGCAAGTCGCCTCTTTTTCCAACTTTGGATCTTTTAATGTTGATGTTTTTGCTCCCGGAGAAGAAATATTTTCAACTGTTCCCCATGGAAAATATGAGTACTATAGCGGGACTTCCATGGCTGCGCCCAACGCTGCTGGTGTGGCTGCAGTAGTAAGGTCCTTTTTTCCCAAACTTAAAGCCTATCAGGTTAAAAAAATATTGATGAATTCTGGATTGCCCCTCTACCCATCCATTGAGAGGCCCGACAATGGTGAATTGGTAAGCCCCAAGGCCCTGTCCAGATCAGGAAAAATGGTTAATTTGTATAATGCCTTAATTTATGCCTCAAGTAAAAGCTACAAAAAATGAGAACAAAAGTCAATCTTATCTTATTACTCTCCTTATCTACATTTAGTTATGCACAAAACTATTGGCAGCAAGCTGTCTATTATAAAATGAACGTCGATATAGACGTAAACACCTTTCTTTATTCTGGAAAACAAGAGTTGTTGTACACTAACAATTCCCCAGATAGTCTTAAAAAAGTTTTTTTTCACCTCTACTTTAATGCCTTTCAGCCGGGTAGTGAAATGGCTGTCAGGGTAAAAACTGGAAAAGACAAAAACACACGTTTCAATTTTGAAATTGATTCGCTAAAGCCCAAAGAGGTTGGCTATTTAAAGGTTTCTAACCTAAAACAGGAGGGAAAATTACTTAAGTATGAACTTTCAGAAACCATACTAGAAGTATTATTATCTCAACCAATCAGTCCTGGAGAAACTACTCGGTTGACTTTAGATTTTAAAGGTCAAATCCCTAAAATGGTTCGTCGGTCGGGGAGAGACTCCTCGGAAGGGGTGGCGCTTTCCATGGCTCAATGGTATCCTAAAATTGCAGAATATGACTACGAAGGTTGGAATGCTGAACCTTATTTGGGTAGAGAGTTTCATGGTGTTTGGGGGGATTTTGACGTAACCCTCACTTTAGATAAGAGATACAGCGTTGCAGCCAGTGGATACCTCCAAAACCCGAACTTGGTAGGCCATGGTTACAGTAAGAAAAAGGGCAAGGCAAAAAAGGGAAAGTTGAAATGGCATTTCTTGGCGCCAAAGGTCCATGATTTTACTTGGTCTGCAGACCCAGGTTATGTTCACGACACCTATAAAGGACCTAATGATGTGCTTCTGCATTTCTTTTATAAGGACAATCCTAAATACAATGAAAGCTGGAAAAAACTTCAGCCCAAAACTGCTGAGTTGATGCGCTTTTTCAATCAAACAATTGGTGAATATCCTTACCGACAATATACTGTAGCTCAAGGTGGGGATGGTGGGATGGAATATGCCATGCTCACTCTAATTACCGGAAATAGAAGTTTTGAGAGCTTGGTGGGTGTAACGGCACACGAACTGGCTCACTCTTGGTTTCAAAATGTTTTGGCTACAAATGAAATGAAACATGAGTGGATGGATGAAGGTTTTACTACCTATATCTCCACTTTAGCTAAGGACAAAATTCTAAAGGAGAACAATTTATTTCCTCTAGAAAGAGCCTATGATAGTTATCTCTACTTGGCGGGCTCTGGAAAGGAACAACCACAACAAACCAATGCAAACCGTTATGATTACAATATAACCTATGAGATATCTGCCTACAGTAAGGGGGCGATTTTTTTGAGTCAGTTAGGATATATCATAGGCGAAGATAAATTAGCTAAAACCCTAAAGGAATACTTTCGAGTGCATCGGTTCCAACACCCTGTTCCCAACGACTTTAGAAGAATAGCTGAACGAGTGTCGGGCATTCAACTAAAATGGTATTTGACAGATTGGACACAGACGACCAACACCATTGACTACGGTATAAAATCTGTAGACGGTGATGAAGCTAAAACGGTAATAACGATTGAAAGAATTGGGTCTATGCCCATGCCTTTGGAGGTGTTGGTTAATCTCAATAACGGTTCTTCCGAAGTTCACTACATTCCCATTCCTTTGATGAGGGGAGAAAAAGAAAACCCTTATTCGATGAAATGGATTGTACATAAAGATTGGCCCTGGGCTTGGCCAGAATACAAATTGATAATCAATCATCCTAAAAGTAAAATTGTAGACCTGTTTATTGATCCATCCTATTATATGGCCGACATCAATCGTGACAATAATAAATATTCTAATCAGCTGTGACCAAAAACATTGGTTTAGAAAAGCTCAAAAGCAAAATTCAAATAGACCTTGTTTTTAGAAAGGGATATGTGGTTAGATATGGAGCTTTGATCATACATTTCCTCATTCCCCCTAAACATGAGATAGAGTGTGTGTATATTGGGGTAGGTGTGCCCAAAAAGACGATGTTAATGGCCCACCAGCGTAATCAAATAAAAAGACAAATAAAAACTATAATTAGACAACAAAAGGAGAACCTCCTCCTTTCGCTTTCCCCTGGGTTTTATATGGTTTTGTATAAAGGAAAGGTTGGTGTAAGCTATGAAAGTTTATCGCAAGATTTTCAGGTTTTGCTGAAGCATTTTTCTAAGTGTGATTGAGATACATGGCACAATGGGGAATTCCGTCTTCTAAATAACTTTTACCTTTTTCAACAAAACCACATTGGCTATAGAATTTTTTTAGATAGACTTGAGCAGAGATTTTAATAGTTTCATTACCATAATAATTTTTACAAAACCCTATACTTTTCTTAACCAAATTGAATCCTATACCTTTTCTTCTGTTTTGTTTTTGAGTAATAATTCTACCAATCATTGCGTATTTTTTTCCGTTTGCTCCGGAGCGGAAAATACGGGAATAAGCAATGAGTTTATCTTTTTGATACCCCAGCAGATGGGTGGCCTGATAATCTTTTCCGTCCAAATCCTGATAAGAACAGTCCTGCTCCACTACAAAAACAGAGGCCCTCAGTTTTAGCAGTTCATATAGCTCTCGAAGTTCTAGCTCATCAAACTCTTTAAACGCCCATTCCATTTTATAAACACGGTATTTTATCTATTCTTTTTTGGTGTCTTCCTCCTTCAAACGGAGTCGTAATAAACAGGTCCACCATTTCTAGTGCTAACTCTTTATTTACAAACCTTCCTGGAATGCTGAGAATATTGGCATTGTTGTGTTGTCTTGATAATTTAGATATTTCTGGTGACCAACAAAGTGCGGCCCTTATGATTCGGTGTTTATTGGCGGTCATTGCAGCGCCATTTCCGCTTCCACAAACAATAATTCCCATGTCTGCCTTTTTGTTCTCCAAGTCATTAGCTACAGGGTGAATAAAGTCTGCATAGTCAACACTATCTCCGCTGTTTGTTCCGTGATTGTGTAATTGGTGTCCTTTTAGCTCTAAATGCATTACAATCTCCTTTTTTAAATCTACTCCTGCGTGATCGTTTCCTATTGATATATTCATCTTGCTTTTTTATAAATTTAGACTTTCCTTTTTTTTGTTTGTTATCTTATTTATTAATTGTTAATAATATTATCTTTTTCTTCTTCTTCTTCTTGGCTATAATTATAATTAAAAAAAGTTTATATATATGCAATTTTAATTTTCATAATTAATCATCCACTTATAAAGTACTTTTGCTTTCTTCTTAACACTAAAATTAATTCTAAATCTTGTAAATAATAAACATTTGATTGATTATAAGAGTTGTTTGTATCTATTTTAATTCCTTCACAGCCAATTTTTTAATATTTGATTAATTACTTATAAGTTGTTTACAATTTTTTTTATTGGATTTTAGATGAGTTTTTATATAAACTTATTACTCTAATTCACACCCTATAATAATCATCTTGTTTACTTAAATTTTTAAAATATATTATAATATAATTGTTAAGGGTTTTAATAAGTTAATTAATAGACATGAAAAGAAAACCTAACTTTGCTAAAGATTGAAAATTGATGTATAAAAAAAAGAGGGATAGAGATATTAGAGGAAAAGTTCTTACTGTTTTTAAAGAAAATCCTAGCAAGTTATTCAACTTCAAACAAATTGCTGCAAAACTTAATATAAGAGACGGAGAAAAAAGAAAATCCGTTATAAGAGTATTAGGGCAACTTGACTCTCAAAAAATTATAAGTCAAAAAGAATTAGGTAAATATAGCCTTCTAAAAGTCAATAAGGATTATATAGAAGGAATCATAGAAATGACATCTTCAGGTAACGCCTATCTTCTAATGCAAGAAGGAGAGGAGGATATTTTTATTGCCCGGAAAAAGACGAATAGATCCCTAGATGGAGATAGAGTTTTAGTGTATCCAAACAGTAAAAGAAATAAAGGAAAAAGAGAAGGAGAAGTTGTAGAAATATTGGAACGCGCATCTCAGTATTATATTGGTATCCTAGAGAGAAAAAAAGATTTTGGTTTTGTAAACACAAGTAATTCTAGGGTATTCACGGATTTTTTTATTGAGAAAGAAGAATTAAAGGAATTTGAGAATGGAGATAAGGTAGTTATTCATTTAAAAGATTGGCCAAAAAAAAAGCCTTCTCCCTATGGTAAAATAATAAAATCACTTGGAAAGCCAGGAGAAACTATAACAGAGATGCATGCCATCATCTATGAATATGGATTTCCTGAGGCATTTCCTGAAGAAGTAGAGGAATATGTTCAGCAATTGGATTTAGGAATTAAGGCAAAAGAAGTTTCTAAAAGAAAAGATTTTAGAAATAAAACCACATTTACAATTGATCCTATTTCAGCAAAAGATTTTGATGATGCACTTTCTTTTACCCCATTGGGCAATGGGAAAAAAGAAATAGGAATTCATATTGCAGACGTATCTCATTACGTTCAACCTAACAGTATTCTTGAGGAGGAAGCTTATAAAAGAGCTACCTCTGTTTATTTAGTTGATAGGGTAGTTCCCATGCTTCCTGAAATTTTATCAAATGGCGCATGTTCTCTAAGACCTAAAGAGGAAAAATACACCTTTTCTGCTGTTTTTACTGTCAATGAAAAAATGGAAATTGAAAAAGAATGGTTTGGTAAAACCGTGATTTTATCAGACCATAGATTTTCATATGAAGAAGTTCAATACATTTTAGACACAGGAGATAAAAAGGTAAGCGAGGAAGTTTCTTTAAATAAAAAAGAATATACTGTGGAAGAAGATGTTTTTATAGCCCTCCAACATCTGGATAATTTTGCAAAAAGACTAAGAAAGAAAAGAATGTCAAAAGGAGCTCTTTCTTTTGATCGAGTAGAAGTGAAGTTTAATTTGGATAAAGAAAAAAATCCAGAAAGTATATTTTTTAAAAGCTCAACAGACGCTCACAAGTTGGTTGAGGAGTTTATGTTATTAGCAAACAGAAGAGTTGCTGAATTTATAGGAAGACAAAAAAAACCATTTATATATAGGGTTCACGATTTGCCGGTTGAAGAAAAATTAGCCAACCTAAAAACCATTGCAAACAGCTTAGGTTATCAACTTAATTTGGAAACCAAAAAAGTAAACTCTTCTCTCAATAAATTACTCAAAGAAACGCAAGGAGAAAAGGAACAAGAGCTTATTGATACGCTTACAATAAGGTGTATGAGTAAAGCTGTTTATACCATTAATAACATAGGACATTACGGTTTAGCTTTTGATTATTACACTCACTTTACTTCTCCTATACGAAGATACCCAGACGTTTTGGTACACAGGTTATTACAGTTTTATTTGGAAGGAAAAGAAAAAATAAAAAAGGAAGCTTTAGAGGTCGCTTGTATTCACTCTTCAAATATGGAGCAGATGGCGACTAAAGCAGAGAGAGATTCCATAAAATATATGCAGGTAAAATTTATGGAAGATAAAATAAATCAGAGCTTCGAAGGTATAATTTCTGGCGTTACCGATCGGGGCCTCTTTGTTGAAATAATTCAGAACAAATGCGAAGGCTTAGTTAAAATTTCCGAGATTAAGGGAGACTATTTTATTTACAATGAACGAGCACACAGCCTTGTGGGAGAGATAACAAAAAAAACATACCAATTAGGTGACGAGGTAAGTGTTATAGCAAAAAAAGCCGACCTTATTAAAAGACGATTGGATTTTATTTTAGACGAACAAAAAGAATAATTAGTTAATTTTGATTAAACTCAGCCTAATGAATATATTTACCTTTTTTTTGTTGTTATTACCGATATCAATTACTGCACAAAAACAAGAGCGCCAAAACCCAAGGAGTTTTGAAAGACAAATTAATGTAAGTGAATTTATTAACCTAAAGGTTTATTCAGGGATAGAGATAAAACTTATACCCTCAAACGAAAACAAGTTGCTTATAAGTGGAGAGGACCGTATGGATGTAATAGGAAAAATAAAAAGACAAACCCTCAAAATACGTCATTCACTCGAACACATCTTAAACCCAACCTTTACTTATATAGAACTACATCACACAGGGTTATTGGATGAAATTATGTTGTATCAAGGAGCAAATCTTAAAACAGACAGCACATATCGACAGACCAGTATTTCTCTTAAAGTGCAAGAAGGATCCTCTATGAGCTTCAAGTTTGAGGGAGAAAAACTTACCTCAACAGTAAGCACAGGAGGAAAGCTTTTTTTATCAGGAAAAGTAACAAACCACCAATTATCCGTAAGTAGTGGAGGAGCCTGTGAGGGGGAAACTTTTGAAACCGAACAGACGAAAGTCAACGTAACAGCTGGCGGAATGTCATATGTTTTTGCAACTGAACTTTTGGAGGCAGGAGTGACTGCGGGAGGAATTATAAGAATCTATGGTAATCCTAAAAAAATTGTTACTAAAAAAGCGATTGGGGGACAAATATTCGAAATGAAATAAAAAAATCCCGTCAAATAGACGGGATGAGAAGAGGCATCGAGCGGATTCGAACCGCTGTACAAGCTTTTGCAGAGCTCTGCCTAGCCACTCGGCCACGATGCCTTGCGGTAAAAATACTAAATTTTAAGCTTTTTAAGGCTTACCCTTACCCTTTTAAACGCACACACACCTCACTAACATCGCCGCCTATGGGTGGGTTTTGTTTGGCAACTGAAACCTCTACGCTCACCACCCCAGGAAATTGTTTCAATATTCTGTCTATTATGCGTTGCGCAACATGCTCCAGCAATTTGGAAGGAACTAACATCTCTTCTTTTACAATCTTATTGAGCGATACATAATCTACCGCGTCTTCAAGTGTATCAGATTTAGCCGGCTTTACCATATCTACTTCAACCTCTAGGTTCACAATATAGTCACTTCCAATGCGCCCCTCCTCCTCCATGCACCCATGAAACGCATATACCTTAATATCGTTTACCATAATTTTTCCCATCTCTGAGTTTTCGACAAATATATAATAACACTCTAATTATATTTAAAGAATCAAGCTTTTAATATCTTTGAAAAAAGTCAAGATGTCAGAAAAGAACCTCAATTTTATTGAACACATTATAGAAGAAGATATCAGCTCAGGCCTACCACTGGCAAAACTTAGATTTAGGTTCCCACCCGAACCTAATGGACACCTTCACATCGGACATGTCAAAGCCATTTGCTTAAATTTTAATTTGGGAAACACCTACAATGCACCCGTAAACCTTAGGTTTGACGACACTAACCCAGCCAAGGAGGAAGCCCAATATGTAAAGGCTATAAAAAAAGATATTGAGTGGCTGGGCTTCCAATGGGATAAAGAATGCTATGCTTCTGATTATTTTCCACAACTTTTCTCCTGGGCTAAAGACTTGATTAACAAAGGTTTAGCTTATATTGATTCTCAAACTTCTAAGCAAATATCTAAACAAAAGGGTACGCCTACTCAGCCCGGGAGGAATAGTCCTTTTCGAGACCGCTCTGTAGATGAAAATCTAGCGATCTTTCAAGAGATGAAGGCAGGCAAACACCAGGAGGGGTCTCATGTGCTCAGAGCAAAAATTGACATGTCCGCACCAAATATGCTCTTAAGGGACCCCGTTATGTATAGAATAGTCTACAAAACCCATCATCGTTCGGGAGATGATTGGTGTATCTATCCTATGTATGACTGGACTCACGGAGAATCAGATTATATCGAACAGGTTTCTCACTCATTGTGTTCTCTCGAATTCAAGCCCCATCGCGAACTTTATGATTGGTTTCTAGATGCACTGTCCCCCTTGGACACTATCCGACCCAAACAAAGGGAATTTGCCAGGCTGAACCTTTCATACACAGTCATGAGCAAGAGAAAATTAAAAGCGCTGATTGACCAATCTTATGTGTCTGGATGGGATGACCCTAGAATGCCCACCATAAGTGGATTGAGAAGAAGAGGCTACACTCCAGAATCCCTCCAAAACTTTGTCAATACTGCCGGGGTAGCAAAAAGGGATAACCTAATAGATGTATCGCTTTTGGAGTTTTGTGTCCGCGACCACCTAAACAAAATTGTTCCAAGAGTAATGGCGGTATTAAACCCAGTCAAGCTAACTATAAAGAATTATCCAGAAGGGCAAACCGAAGTGCTCAAAGCCGAAAACAATCCCGAAGATGAAAATGCAGGATTTAGAGAAGTTCCTTTTTCCCGATGCTTATACATAGAAAGAGAGGACTTTAAGGAGGAAGCCAACAGAAAGTTTTTTAGGTTGACCCTGGGCAAAGAAGTTCGTCTAAAAAACGCATACATCATTAAAGGAGAAGACGTTTTAAAAGATACTGAAGGCAACATTACCGAAATCATTTGTAGCTATGATCCTTTGAGTAAGAGTGGTTCCCGCACAGAGGAAAGCCAAAGAAAAGTCAAAGGAACCCTACACTGGGTCTCCAGAGCAGACGCACAACCCATCAAGGTGAATATGTATGACCGTTTGTTTTGCGTTGAAGAGCCTGACAAAAATAAAGACGAAGACCCTGCTCAGTTCATCAATCCAGATTCGTTCAGTCAAGTCCAAGGTTACATAGAACCCGCAGTGGTTAGTGCATCTGCAGGTGAGAAATTCCAATTCCAACGATTGGGGTATTTCATTCTAGAAGAAAAAAGAGACGAACATTTGCTCTTTAACAAGACCGTTGGTCTGAGAGATACCTGGAAAAAAAGCTAGTCTACTCCCCTTCCGCTTTTCCTTTATTCTGCTTCTTCTGGTTTTCTATTTTCATCGCTTCACCGATCTGGTTACTAGCAGTGAAGGATGCCACCATATTATTCAGCATTTCACTTCCGGCCTGTGGCGAATTAGGCAATAAAATCAGATTGCTATTGGTTTCTTCACCGATGGACTGTAGGGTGTCGTAATGTTGGGTAACCACGATGAGTGCCGATGCCTCTTGAGAATTAATTCCCACATTGTTGAGAACATCAACGGACTCTTCAAGTCCCCTAGCAATTTCTCTTCTTTGGTCAGCGATTCCTTGTCCCTGAAGTCTTTTGCTTTCTGCTTCCGCTTTAGCCTTTTCAACAATTAAAATCCTCGCTGCATCACCTTCGTACTGGGCGGCAATTTTTTGACGTTCAGCGGCATTGATCCGGTTCATGGCCGTTTTTACTTCTCCGTCAGGGTCGATGTCCGTAACCAATGCTTTGATGATGTCGTAACCATAGTTGATCATTGCATCATTTAACTCCCCTTTTACTGCATTGGCGATTTCATCTTTTTTCTCAAAGACATCGTCAAGCCTCATTTTAGGAACAACAGCCCTAACCACATCAAACACATAAGAGGTAATCTGATCTTGGGGAAAGTCTAGCTTATAAAAGGCATCGTAGACATTATTGGCTAGTATCTTGTATTGAACAGAGACCTTCAGTTTTACAAAAACATCATCTTTGGTTTTGGTTTCAACGATCACATCCAATTGAAGAATCCTCAAGCTTACCCTTCCTGGTATTTTGTCAATAATCGGGATTTTAAAGTGGAGTCCCGGTTTTCGAATGGCAATGAATTTACCAAATCTTTCGATCACTGCTGAAGTCTGTTGTTTTACAACAAAGATCCCCGAGATCAATAAGAGTAGAATTAAAAAAATAATTATATAAGTAGATAGGTCCATGATTTATTAATTTTGGTGATTAAAAAATTTTTCAAGTCTTCTTAAAGTTATCTCATTTCCCAAGATCTCGCAAACACTAAAAATATCGGGTCCACTTAAATTACCCACAATGGCCAATCTTAAACTTTGCATGATTGCTCCAAAAGGGATTCCCTCCTTTTCATTCCACTCCTGAATTTTGGATTTCCATTTTTGTACATCAACACCTTCTTTTATCATTTTGCAAAATTGTTCGATAATTTTTTTGGGCTGGTGCTTTTGAATTTTGTTCATCACATTTTCATCGAATTCAGCAGGGTCTTTCAAAAACAGTTCAGATTGGGTTTTTAGCTCCTCCAGTAAAAACAATCGATCTCTAAGAAGGGCGTAGACGTCGCTTTTCTTTTTTTTCGACCACGTGTTCGGAAGGCATTCCAAAAACTCTGGAAAACGCTCGAAAATAATTTTTTCATCAGTAAATCCCAAAAACTTGTGATTGATCCACCTCGCTTTTTCAAAATCGAACTTCGCCCCTCCCTTTTGAATTTTTTCGGCATCAAAAATTTTTACTAAAGCATCCATTTCAAAAAGCTCTTCATCGGTTCCGGGGTTCCACCCCAAAAGTGCCAAATAGTTCATCAGGGCCTCAGGCAAAAATCCCCTTTCTTTAAATCCTTTTAATTCTTTCCAAACCAATGGAAAAACAGGCAAACCCATTTCGTTTCCATCTCTTTTTGACAGTTTCCCTTTTCCTTGTGGTTTCAATATCAACGGCAAATGCATAAAATCGGGTGCACTCCATTCAAATGCATCATAAATTAGTTGGTGCAATGCAAGTGATGGTAACCACTCCGCTCCTCGAATTACATGTGTGATCTCCATCAAATGATCGTCAACAACATTGGCAAAGTGATAGGTAGGCATGCCATCTGCTTTCATCAATATCTTATCATCAATTTCCTCACTTGGCACTTCGATAAACCCCCTTATGCCGTCCTTAACTTTTATGATTTTTCCGCCATTTACTTTTAGTCTTATCACATAAGGCACTTTTTTTACTAATTCTTCGGTAGTTTCACTGGTCAGGCTCAGAGCGTTTCTGAGCTCCATCCGATTATGGAAACCATACTTAAAGGTTTTCTTTTGCTGTTCGTGCTCTGATCTTATACCAGAGAGTTCATCGGCTGTGTCAAAAGCATAATAGGCCTGCCCTTTGTCAATCAATTCCTTAATATATTTATGATAGATGTGTTTCCTTTCACTCTGTCGGTAGGGTCCGAAATCCCCTGGTTTTACTGGACTTTCATCCGGTTGAAGACCACTCCAATTCAAGGCCTCTATAATATACTCTTCTGCCCGTTCTACCTTACGATTCTGGTCGGTATCTTCAATTCTTAAGATAAATTTCCCCTTGTTCTTTTTGGCAAAGAGGTAATTGTATAAAGCTGTTCTTAACCCTCCAATGTGAAGGGCGCCTGTAGGACTGGGGGCAAATCTAACGCGAATACTCATCCTTTTTTTTTTCAAAGATAACATCAAGCACTACCCTAATGAAATTATTTGTTTTTTCTTTGTTCTATATTTGCAAAAAAAAGCTTGATTCGGTTCAACCACGATAAATTTTTAGCCTTATCAGAGGTAGATTTGGCGCTTTGGCTCAACATTATTGCGGAGCAGGAGGGATATACTGTTGAAGAATTAGAATATAATTTTGTCGACTTAGATACCATGCTCTCCCTCAACCAAGAATACCTCAATCAAGATGCCGATACTGATATTATCACTTTTGATTACACCGAATCCAAGGTGATCAAGGCAGAAGCCTATATTTCAGGCGATACTTTAAGAAAAAACGCTAAAACACATGAACAAACTATTGAAAATGAGATTCTTAGGCTGCTTTGTCATGCTTTACTCCATTGTTTGGGCTATAATGACAAGACAAATAACCAAAAACAAATTATGCGCTTGAAGGAAGAAGACTGTATAAATTTGTTCCACGTGAAACACTGATATGTTTGAAGGAGTATATGATGTAGTAGTAGTTGGCGGTGGGCATGCCGGAGCCGAAGCCGCCGCGGCAGCCTCTAATATGAGCTCAAGAACCCTTTTGGTTACAATGAATTTACAAACCATTGGGCAGATGTCTTGTAACCCAGCTATGGGAGGAATTGCCAAAGGTCAAATCGTGAGAGAAATCGACGCTCTCGGTGGATATAGTGGAATTGTCTCAGATGAATCCGCCATACAGTTCAAAATGCTCAACCAGTCCAAAGGACCTGCCATGTGGAGTCCAAGGGTACAGTCCGATAGAATGCTCTTCGCCAAAAAGTGGAGGGATCTTTTGGAAAAAAAACAAAACTTAGACTTTTATCAAGACACGATAAAAGATATAATTGTAAACGATGGAAAGATCGAAGGGGTTGTCACTTCTTTAGGAATTCCCATTCGCTCCAAAAGCGTCGTTTTGACCAATGGTACTTTTTTGAATGGCCTTATCCATATTGGAGAAAAAAACTATGGGGGTGGTCGCGCAGGTGAAAAAGCCTCTACCGGTCTAACCCAAAGTCTGGAAAGTCTGGGCTTTGAATCAGGACGTATGAAAACTGGAACCCCACCGCGGGTCGATGGTCGTTCTTTGAATTATGAAGCTATGGAAGAACAAGCAGGAGACAAAAACCCCGCAAAATTTAGTTACAGCTCCACTACTCCACTTAAGCAACAGCGAAGCTGTTATATTACTCATACCAGCCCTCAAGTCCATGAACTGCTTCGAAACGGCTTTGATCGCTCACCTATGTTTAATGGTAACATTCAGAGTACAGGACCGCGATATTGCCCCTCTATAGAAGACAAGGTCAATCGTTTTGCAGACAAATCACGACATCAGATTTTTGTAGAGCCCGAAGGCTGGGATACCGTAGAGGTTTATGTCAATGGCTTTTCGACCTCTCTTCCCGAGGACATTCAATACCAAGCACTTCGTTCTGTCAACGGTTTTGAACATGTAAAATTTTTCCGACCCGGTTATGCGATTGAATATGATTATTTTCCTCCGACACAGCTAAAAATCAGCTTGGAGACCAAGTTGGTATCCGGACTGTTTTTTGCTGGGCAAATCAATGGAACCACCGGTTATGAAGAAGCGGCTTCTCAAGGCCTGATGGCAGGAATCAACGCCCACCTTAAAATCAACCAAAAAGATCCTTTTGTCCTCAAAAGAAATCAAGCCTATATCGGCGTATTGATTGATGATTTGATTACAAAAGGCACGGAGGAGCCTTATAGAATGTTTACCTCCAGGGCAGAATATCGAACCCTTTTGCGCCAAGACAATGCTGATTTAAGGCTTACCCCTTTGTCTTATGATCTGGGATTAGCCAAACAAGGACGCATGAAGGCCGTAGAAGAAAAAGCCTCTAAAACCAAAGAATTGGTTCACTTTTTCAAAACCCAAAGCTATGTTCCGACAGAAATAAACCCCATACTTGAAAAAAAGAACTCTGCACCGGTAAAACAATCCGATAAACTCTGTAAAATTATATCTCGCCCCCGATTAAGCAGAAAAGACTTAGCAGAAATTCCTTCTGTTAGTAAATTTATCAACGAACAACATATCACGGATGAGGTTTATGAGCAAGCCGAGATTCAGATTAAATACTCTGGATATATAGAGAAGGAAATGGCCAACGCAGAAAAGCTTAACCGTCTTGATCATATAAAAATCCCCGATGATTTTGATTACGAGGTGCTTGCCTCGCTTTCCCACGAAGCCAAAGAAAAACTGAACTACATCAAGCCCACCAATCTATCTCAGGCTTCAAGAATTAGTGGGATCAATCCTAGCGATATTAGTGTACTTATGGTTAAGTTGGGTCGATAATTGTTCCACGTGGAACTCACTATGAATAAAAAAAACAATAATAAGATATTACAAGCCACGGACCATCTGGTCAGCGGGGAGTCGTTTTCAATTCACTGGGATCCAGTTCACCGTAGGGCCTGGACAGAGGTTGAGAATTTGGACTCGCTTGACGTCTATTACGAATCTTCTGACTACATCTCTCATCGCTCAAAACCCGATTCACTCATTTCTCTCTTGTACGTTTGGTCCAGAGGCTTTATGTTGACCTATAAACACGCCCTTCTCAAAAAGCATCTTCAACCAAATTGCCATTTGCTGGATATCGGCTGTGGTACGGGTTCTTTTTTGGCCTTTATGAGTAAAAAAGGATTTAAAGTTTCTGGCATCGAAAGAAATGTAAAAGCAAGAAGCATTTGCCTTGAAAGCAACATAGACGTTCAGGCGACCGAGGCGGAATTGCATCCCGAAAGTTTTGATGCCATTTCCCTTTGGCACGTTCTGGAACATTTACCCCATCCCGAAAACAGCATTAACAAATATAGAAATTTACTCAAACCGGCCGGCCTTTTGGTTGTTGCAGTTCCCAATTTTGAAAGTCACGACAGTAAACATTATCAACAAGATTGGGCGGCATTGGATGTGCCTAGACATTTGTGGCACTTCACCTCTAAAGGCTTGATAAAGTCCGCTAAGGGTGTCGGATTCGATCTGATCAAAAAAAGAGCATTAGGATTGGATGTTTTTTATATCTGCTATCTTTCTGAAAAACACAGGGGGAAATCATTCCCTTTCCTCAGGGGAACCCTAAAAGGCGTATGGTTTTCGCTCAAAGCTTTTTTTACCGGAAAGCACTCTTCTTGCGTTTATATTTTTATGAAACAGCCTCCTTAGCGTTTAAAAAACGTGTCATTGCCAAAGCAAAGTGAGTGAAGAGAATTTTAGGATTGGCATTACGTTCTAAATAATAGGAGGTGTCCTCGAGCAATCTTACAATATAGGTCAAATTGGAACTGTGAACATAAGGAGCAAACTTTCGAATGTCGAACTCAGAATGAATTTTAAGATTACACAAGGCTTCAGATTGATATGATATCAGTATGGCTTGACGGATAAACTCTAGGGCGTAAACCAAAAAAGCTTTTTGTTTTTCTCGCTCAAGCTCGGCAACCTGATCTGCCCATTGAATCAAATCAATGACAATGGCCTTATTTGCCCGCGCCTTAAATGTTATCCTCAGACATTGAATCCAAAGTTTTTCAAAATTAAGCATGTGACCCGGAGTGTTCAGCTCCTCTAAGACCTTACGCCAACTTCCTCTGCTAGAAGATAATTTTTGAGGTGCGTCCGAACTGGACTTCAATTTTTGAAGTCCAGTTTTGATGTCTTCAAGAATTAAAGGCGTCAACTTCACCTCCTGACAACGAGACACCAAGGTGGGTAACATTCCTTCAGTTTGATCACAAACCAGCAGAAAAAAGCTTTTTTTGGGAGGTTCCTCCAGTAGTTTTAGTAATTTATTGGAAGCATTTTCTGATAATTTATCCGCACCGAACACTACCATTACTTTGTTTCCGCCATCGTGTGCCTTAAGGTACATCTTGTGATGCATCTTTGCGACTTCGTTGACTCCAATAATCCCTTGCTTGTTTCCGGCCTCCAATTGATGAATCCAGTCTTGAGTAGATCCATAAGGGTGGTGAAGGATAAAATCATTCCAAACAGCTTTGTAATTATCCGAAACGGGCTTTGAGCCGGCCGATCCTTTATTGACTACGGGATATACAAAATGTAAATCGGGATGCTCCAATAACTTTTGTGATGGAATTCCATTATTTTCTGCAGTTTCAAGACCGCTGAATCCATGCACTAAACCCAAAGCACTATAAAGGGCTAAAGGAAGCCCCCCAAACCCTTTAGAGTCAATAAACAACTGACAATGAGGCATTTGACCTTCATGAACCATCTGTTTTAATTGATGTTTTAACCCCTTTTGCCCGATGATTTCACTTGAGTACATGTTGATTTTGATCCTAAAAAAGATAAAAATAATCAATCCTTTTGGATTTCACTTTCTTCCCAAAAATTATGTTTTCAATACGGTCAAAACCTTTGCTCAAAGGTATAAAAAAGGTATTTTTGACAAAAATTATAACATGAGAACCCTTGCAAATCAAGACTTTTCAAATCGTAGAGTCATTGTTAGAGTAGACTTTAACGTTCCGATTGACGACCAATTTCAAGTGACCGATTCTACAAGGATCACAGCGGCCAAAGAATCCATAGATTACATTATTAATCAAGGCGGCAGTTGTATCTTGATTTCACACTTGGGCCGACCTAAGGGCAAAGACCCAAAATTGTCATTGTCTCACATTGTGAGTAAAGTAGAAGAAATTCTCCAAGTTCCTGTTACTTTTTTCGGCGACTGTGTTGGCACGACTGCAGAACAAGCCGCGGCTTCCATTGCTCCCGGAAGTGTTATTCTTATGGAAAACCTACGTTTCTATAAAGAAGAAACCTCAGGAGATTTGGTCTTTGCAGAAGGACTATCCAAACTTGGGGACATTTATGTCAACGACGCTTTTGGAACAGCACACAGGGCCCACGCCTCTACTACCATCATTGCCCAATTTTTTAAGAAAGATAAATTTTTTGGCAGACTGCTAGAAAAGGAGGTCAAGGCAATAGAAAAAGTCATGAAGTCAGAAAAAAAACCCGTTCTTGCAATTTTGGGGGGAGCCAAGGTTTCCTCCAAAATCACCATCATCGAGAACATGTTAGATAAGATTGATCATTTGATCATCGGAGGAGGGATGGTGTATACTTTTGCCAAGGCGCAAGGAGGAAGCGTAGGTCAATCGATTTGTGAGGATGAATATTGTGATTACGCCTTGGAGCTCCTAGAAAAAGCCAAATCAAAAGGGGTTGAAGTGCACCTTCCGATAGATGTAATTATTGCAGACGATTTTTCTAATGATGCAAACCGAAAGGTCTGTAAAGTAGGTCAAATTCCAGACGATTGGGAAGGGTTGGATGCAGGTCACGAAACCCTTAAAAAGCTCTATAATGTCGTAATGCAGTCCAAAACTATACTGTGGAACGGCCCCATTGGCGTGTTTGAATTTGAAAACTTTTCAATGGGAACTATCACTTTGGGAGAGTATATTGCACAAAGCACTGCGGCAGGAGCCTTTTCTTTGGTAGGAGGAGGAGATTCTGTGGCTGCAGTTAAGCAATTCGGATTTGAGGATAAAATGAGCTATATTTCTACTGGTGGTGGCGCTATGCTAGAAAGTCTTGAAGGAAAAATTCTGCCAGGGATTGCTGCCCTATTGGAATAGGACTTAATATCATGAAAAAAGCGCTATTTTTTGTTTTCACCATCTTCATTACATCTTGTAAGGAGCAAAAAACCAAGTTCAGGTATTTGCCTGACTCTAACGCCAAAATCAACCATTTGACGGTTGTGATGCCCCAAAAAAGTTGGGCGGGAGCTTTGGGGAAAAAAACTCGCGAATTGCTAGAAAGCCCTTATGAAGGTTTGCCTTTCGACGAACCTCAATTTACACTTAAGTATTTACCCCCAAAGGCTTTTACAGGTTTTGCCAGAAATAGCAGAAATATCCTTTGGTTTGTAAAAGACACCCTTGCTAGATTCCAACTTTTGGAGGACTTAGTCGCACAACCCCAGATAGTGGCTAAGCTATCGGGTGAGGAAGATGAAGTACAAGCCTATTTTTTTGAGGAAAACATTAACCTTTTTAAAGCTGTGTTGACGGAAAAAGAACGCGAGGAAAAAATCAGAAGGATCAAAAAATCTCCCTCCAAAGATCGTAATCTACAGAGACGATTTAATATATCGTTGGTCTATCCGACAGCCTATAAGACAGTAAAGGACACCACCAATTTTGTTTGGATTCAAAAAGACATTGCAAATGGACACATGAACTTTGTTGTCTATAGCCTTCCCCTTTCAGGATTAAGGGGAAATGTAAAAAAACGTATCCCAGAAATCAGGGATTCCATTGGAAAAATATATATTCCAGGCAGACTCAAAGGTTCTTATATGATTACTGAAAAGGCATATCGCCCATATTTCTACAAGATAAACAAGGAGGGAAGACTAACCTATTTGACCAAAGGAACTTGGGAGGTTAGCAATGATTTTATGGCAGGACCTTTTGTCAACTATTCGATAAAAGACACCCTAAGAAAGAGATGGATAGTAATCGAGGGGTTTGTTTTTGCCCCAGCATCTAGCAAAAGGGATCAGATGTTTGAAATCAGCACAATTTTAGATACAGTAGTTTTTGAGTAAGCTACTCCTTATCTATCTTTGAGTCGGATTTATTTTCGTCTTCTTTGGTAGCATTTTTAAATTCTTTGATACCGCTCCCCAACCCCCTCATCAATTCAGGAATTTTTCTGCCGCCAAACAACAAAAGGATAACAACAACAATGAGAATGATTTGTGGTGCACCGATCATACCTAAAGAGTAGATTATTGAATAAATAGTTTTATAATTTTAATCAAATATAATTAATTATTCAATGCAATCTAAATTTCTTTAATTGGCCTTTAATTTATTATTAAGGGTAAACACTATCTTTGTTTTTAATGGATAAAGAAAAAAAAAAGAAACGTCTCTGGGTTCAAAGCTTATTGAACCGTTATCGGATGGTTGTTATCAATGAAACCACCTTTGAGGAAAAATTTTTCATTAGAATTTCACAATTTAACATTATTGTATTTATTCTCCTCTTTGTTACCATAATTGCAGTTGGGTCTTTTTTCTTATTAGCCTACACCCCGCTTAAGAATTTTATTCCAGGCCATACGAGCTTATTTATTAGAAAAGAGGCAATCAGAAACAGTTTTTTACTAGATTCTCTTAGTGTTGAATTTGAAAAACAAGAGCGTTTTATAAAATCCATTAAAAGCGCTTTAACTGGAGATATCAATTGGGAAGAAAATTCTTTACTCGATGGTCAAAGGCAGTCGCCTGAGCTAATTAAATCGGATAACGCAATGTCCGAGGCAGATTCCTTATTGCGTATAGAAGTCATCCAGGAAGATAAATATAATGTAATCCCTAATGACCTGAGTAATGTAAATTATCTTCTTTATCCCCCTGCTGTTGGACCTGTTTCTCAGAAATACAACGCTGATAAAAGACACTTTGCAGTAGATATTGCATTGGAACAGAATGCCCCGATTATGTCCGTAGCCCATGGTACCGTTATTTTTTCTGAATGGACTGCCGAAACGGGACATGTAATCATTGTTAAACACGATTATGGATTATTGTCAGTTTACAAACACAATTCCTCCTTGGAAAAAGTACAAGGTGACTTGGTTAAATCAGGAGAGGTAATTGCAAAAGCCGGTGATACTGGAGAACTTTCCACGGGCTGGCACCTTCATTTTGAACTTTGGATCAATGGATTTTCAGTTGACCCAACAAATTTTATTGACTTTTCTCAGGCCTTATGATAAAAAAAATTTTCGCCAAAATTTTCGCCAATTACATTCATAAGAAAAACCAAAAGTGGATCAACAACCCCCTTTCTGCACAACAAAAAACATTCGATTATCTGTTACAAAAAGCCAAAATGACTGATTTTGGACAAGATCACGGATTTCATAAGATCACGGATTATAAAGATTTTCAATCCTCTGTCCCGGTTAGAGATTATGAGGGGCACAGACACTATGTAGATAAAATGTTGGAGGGTAGAACCTCTGTATTGTGGCCCGGGAAACCCCTTTATTATGCTAAAACTAGTGGTACTACATCTGGAGCCAAATACATCCCCCTCACCAAAGAGTCCATGCACACCCATATCACGGCAGCTCGCGATGCTCTGCTTAACTACATTCACGAAACAGGAAAAACCGATTTTGTCAATGGCAAACAAATTTTTCTACAAGGCAGTCCTGCGCTCAACAAAAAAGACGGTAATATCATTGGGAGATTGTCCGGGATTGTTGCCCATTATGTGCCCAAGTACTTACAAAAAAACAGGATGCCCTCTTGGGCAACAAATTCCATACAAGATTGGGAAGCAAAGGTAGATGCCATCGTAGCAGAAACTTTGCAGGAAAACATGAGCTTAATAGCAGGGATTCCCTCATGGGTGCAAATGTACTTTGAGAAACTGATGGAACAAACTGGTAAAGCCGTTGGTAAAACATTTCCCAACTTTTCCCTTTTCGTATACGGCGGGGTCAACTATGAGCCCTACCGTCCCATGTTTGAAAAACTCATTGGCAGAAAAGTTGACAGTATTGAACTGTTTCCCGCATCAGAAGGCTTTTTTGCTTATCAGGATCAACAAAAGGACAAGGGACTACTTTTGTTGATGAACAATGGGATTTTTTATGAATTCATCAAAGCTGACGATTTTGAAGAGCAAAACCCCAAAAGGTATACGTTGGGAGAAGTTGCATTAGGAATCAATTATGTTTTGATTCTTTCGACTACTGCCGGCTTGTGGGCCTATAATATAGGCGACACGGTTCGTTTTGTCTCACTAGAACCCTATCGCTTGGTAGTTACTGGTAGAATCAAACATTTTATATCTGCCTTTGGAGAACACGTTATTGGAAAAGAGGTAGAGACAGCAATGCAAGAAGCTTGTCAAGACACTCAGGTAAAGGTCAAAGAATTTACTGTAGCTCCACAAATTGAACCGCATGAAGGACTTCCCTATCACCAATGGTTTATAGAATTTGAAAATCCACCCCAAAACAAGAAGGATTTTTCTCAAAAACTCGATCAATCAATGCAGGAACAAAATGTCTATTATGAAGACCTGTTAAAAGGAGGGGTTTTGAGACCCCTTGTCATCAGCTGCGTTGCTGATGGAGGTTTTCAACAATACATGAAGAGCATTGGAAAGCTTGGTGGACAAAACAAAGTTCCCCGTTTATCCAATGACAGAAAAATTGTCGATAAACTCCCCTTAAAGTAATCCATGTACATCACCAACTCCCATAATAAGCGATTTCAAAAAACGTTGAATTTTTTGAATCAACATATTGATGAGGGATCATACATCCTGGATCTGGGGGTACAAAACCCAATGTCCGAATTGATGAAAGCCAATGGTCACAAGGTGCAAAACACCCAAGGGGAAGACTTAGACGAAAATCAGACAGTATTGGTCAACTCTAAGGCTGAAGTGGTAACCGCTTTTGAAATATTGGAGCATTTGGTTTCACCCTATCAAGTTTTAAAAAGTATTAAGGCCCAAAAACTATTAGTCAGTGTTCCTTTAAATCTATGGTTTTCAAGTGCTTATAGAAGTAAAAGCGATTTGAGAGACCGCCACTTTCACGAATTTGAAGATTGGCAGTTCGATTGGCTTTTGAAGAAAACAGGCTGGAAAATTGTAGCAAGCGAAAAATGGATCAATCCACCGGAATCATTTGGGCTCCGATCCTTATTGAGGTATTTTACCCCCAGACACTATATCGTTTATGCCGAAAAAATTAACGCATAAATCTTGAAAATTTACATTGTCATACCGGCCCATAACGAGGAGGAGCACATTGCCAAAACTCTTGACTCGCTGATCAACCAAGAGTTGAAACCAGCTCAAGTCCTGGTGGTCAATGATAACTCTACCGATCGAACAGCAGAAATTGTCAATCATTTTATCCAACAAAATCCTTGGATACAACATGTTCAGAAAAAATCATCGGAGAAGCACCTTCCCGGGGCAAAAATTGTAGAAGCATTTTACAAAGGCTATGGGTTATTGGATGAGAATTATGACATCATCTGCAAGTACGATGCAGATATGGTTTTCGAACCAAACTATTTGCTGAAGTTATCACAGCACTTTAAAGAAAACAACCGATTGGGCATGGCTGCGGGGCAGTGTTACATTCAAAAGGGTGATCAATGGATATTGGAAAACCTCAACAAAGAGGACCATATCAGAGGATCACTAAAAGCCTATCGAAAAGCGTGTTTTCTAGAAATCGGTAAAATCGCAAAATCCATTGGTTGGGATACACTGGATGAGTTGATGGCTCAATATCATGGATGGGAGATAAAAGTAGACCCTTCGCTTAAAGTAAAACACCTTAAACCTACAGGGATTAAATACAGTCCTGGTGCTGCTCGGCTACAAGGGATAGCAACCTATCGCATGAGACTGGGCCTAATTTTGACCCTGATCATTGGTTTGAAACGGGCATGGGTAATGGGAGAAGCAAGAATTTTTTTCAGCAATATCAAAGGATTTTTGGAAGCCAAAAGAAAGGGCATCCCGTTTATTGTCGACCCAAAACAGGGGAAGTTCTTAAGAAACTTCAGATGGAAAGGGATTTTTCAAAGGTTTAAATCAAAATAAGGCACACTTAAGTATATTTGTTCCCGATGAAAAAACTGAACATACTGGTATTGGGCAGCGGAGGTAGAGAACACACCTTTTGTTGGAAACTTGCCCAAAGCAAAACGATCGATCAACTTTTTTTAGCTCCAGGAAATGCCGGCACGGCTGCATTGGCAACCAACCTTGACATAGGTGTTAACGACTTCGAATCTGTGAAAAAGGCGGTCATTCAAAACAACATAAATCTTGTGTTAGTTGGCCCTGAAGATCCTTTGGTTAACGGCATTCACGATTTCTTTTTAGACGACCCTCAATTGAATAAGATTCCCCTTATCGGACCGCAAAAGCTTGGGGCTAAACTAGAAGGAAGCAAAGAGTTTGCTAAGGCCTTTATGAGTCGACACAACATACCCACGGCTCAATACGGGAGCTTTACCTCCGAAAAAATAGAAGAAGGCTACGACTTTTTAGAGCAAATGAAACCGCCCTACGTACTTAAAGCAGATGGTTTAGCTGCAGGCAAAGGAGTTCTTATTATCAATGACTTAGCAACAGCTAAAAAAGAGCTCTCCAACATGCTTTTGGATCAAAAATTTGGAAAGGCCTCTTCCAAGGTCGTCATCGAAGAGTTTTTGAGCGGGATAGAGTTGTCCTGCTTCGTTTTGACCGATGGTTCAAACTATGTCACCCTTCCAATGGCCAAGGACTACAAGCGCATTGGCGAGGGAGATACTGGTTTGAATACAGGAGGAATGGGCGCTGTATCTCCTGTTCCTTTTGCCGATGAAAAATTTTATAAGGTCATCCAAGATACCATTGTCCAACCCACCATAGACGGACTTAAAAAAGACAAAATCCCTTATGTTGGCTTTGTATTTATAGGATTGATTCGGGTAGGAGATGCCCCTTATGTCATAGAATACAATGTCAGAATGGGCGATCCCGAAACCCAAGTCGTTTTGCCAAGAATAAAAAATGACTTGGCAGAAATGCTCTACGCCACAGCAAAGGGCAAACTGGATCAAATTGAACTTTTGGTCGAAGACCAAAGCGCGACTACAGTGGTTGCAGTTTCTGGTGGATATCCCGAGGCTTATGAAAAAGGAAAAACAATAAAAGGATTGCCATCTTCATACAACAGCATCATATTTCATGCGGGGACAATATTTAAAGAGGGAGAAATATTGACCAATGGCGGCAGGGTCTTAGCGGTCACTTCCCTTGGTGACAACTACAAAGATGCACTATTACAATCCTATAAGCTTTTGGAAGAAATCAACTTTGAAGGGATGTTCTTCAGAAAAGACATTGGGTTCGATCTATAAAAATGAATGAGCAGAGGGATTTTTGTTTTCTTCTCCACTTTTGTCGAATTTTCGCAATTGGTTGATCCAGTATACGGCAGCAACAGAACCAATCGTTAAAAAAAGAAAACTCATTCCATTGGCCAACCACCAGCTAAAGGGTTCTAGTTGGGCAAGCAATTGATAGGGAAAGAACAATAGGTCTACAAATAAACTAGCAATGGCTTCGAAAAAATTTTTCATTAACAGGTCTTTAATTATATTGCAAAAGTAATAAAATCAGATATGATAGTAAAGATTTTCAATACAATTGGTCCTAGAGCCTGTTTTACTTCAATATTTCTTATCATCTCTTCGGTTTTTTTTTCTTTTCTACTCGAGAAAAACGTTGCTCAACTGCTTGAAAAATGGGCCGATATTATTTCCAAAATCTTTCTCATGATCTCTTTCATTACGATGATTACCCTATTGGAAATTCAAATCAAAGGAAGGAAAATAGAAGGCATTCACCTGATTTCTTTTCCCACGGTTTATCTCTTTTTTCCCAACGTTTACGAACTAAAAACCATACCCATTCTTCAGGCTATTCTATTGACCTTCGGCTTATATGTTTTTATTAAAACCCGTCATTCCAAAAACACAGGAAAGTGGATTTTGGACCTGTCCTTGATAATATCCATTATCGTTCAATTCAACTATTTTTTTTCGATATTTTATTTGCTTCCCCTTTTTGTTTTTTTCCGTAGGGGACTAAAAGAAATCAAAAATATTTTTGCTTTATTGCTGCCTATTTTGATAATCCCTTATACGTTAAATAGCCTTTCGGTAATCTTGCCCTCCAAAACCTTTAACCTTATAAATCCACCTGTCCAGATTAAGCTGTTGAATATTCAACTTATGTCCAATGCGGATATGGTTTGGTTGATCACCTTGCTGCTTGCTTCTCTGAGCTGTATAGTTCAGTTGTCAAGAAGAAATAGAAAACTTTTATACCCCGAGTTTTTTTCAGGATTTATTTACATGACTTTTTGGCTATTCTTCAGCATTGCTGTCGGATTATTGGGTCTACAAACAGCCTCTGGGCGCTGGTTTATCAGCTTTATTCCCGTAGCATATTTTTTTGGCGGATTTATTGAAAAAATCGAATCGAATTCTTTAAAAAATAATTTGTTTACGATTCTGTTTTTGGGCATTGTGATCTTCAAGCTTTTTGACCATGGAATCATATCTTTAGAATTGCCTTTTCGAAACTGAAAAAAATTGGTGATCAAATTGTATCTTCGTTTAAACGAAAATCATAGACATGAGACAAGATTCTACCAGTCAACTTTCCATCAATATCTTTAGAGAAAGCATTGATAAATATCACCTTATCAATGAGGTGGAGCAAGCTTTCGAAAATCTTTATCCTCCCGATGCCTTAGAGTATTTACTCTACCGAAAAAATTGGATCGACACGGTTCAATGGCATTATGAAGACCTCATCAGAGATCCTGAGATCGACCCAATCGAGGGCATGAAACTCAAAAGATTGATTGACGCTTCCAACCAAGACAGAACTGAAACAGTAGAATATATTGATAGTTATTTCCTCAATCAGTTCAAAGAGGTAGCACCACAGAAGGATGCAACGGTAAATTCTGAAAGTCCGGCATGGGCTTTGGATCGTTTGTCTATTTTGGAATTGAAGATTTACCATATGGAAGAAGAGGCGAGCCGTCAAGAAGCCAGTGAATCGCATCGTGAAAAATGCAACACAAAACTTCAAGTATTATTGACACAAAGAGAGGATTTGGGTGCGGCCATTGACCATCTCCTTCAAGACATTGCAAGCGGTTCAAAATACATGAAGGTTTACAAACAAATGAAAATGTACAACGACGAGGACACCAATCCCGTTTTGTACAGGGTTAAACCCTAGTCATTTATGAAAGACCCCCATCTACTATTGATTCGATTTTCCGCCTTGGGAGATGTAGCCATTACAATTCCAGTTATCCGTTGTCTTTACAAAACCTACCCCCGCCTTAAAATAACTTTTGTTAGCCGACCCCATTTCGCTCCACTTTTTCAGGAATTTGAAAACTTTAATTTCTATCCCACAGATTTCAAAGGTCGGCATAAGGGGATAAAGGGCCTTTGGACTTTGTTCCAAGAACTCAAAACCACCCCTTTTTCTGCTGTTGCAGATTTGCACAGTGTTTTGCGAATCTACCTACTTAACATCTTTTTTAGGTTGTATGGCTACAAGGTCAAATCCATTGACAAAGGCCGAATGGAAAAAAAGGCGCTTACTCGAGCCAAAAACAAAAAGTTTCAACCGCTTACTCCCACTAGCTATCGCTATGCAGATGTTTTTAGAAAATTGGGGTTCCCCATTTCATTCGATCAACATGAGTTTCCCGAAAAAAAAGAACTCCCTGCTCCCTTGTTACCGCTATATCAGACCAGTGAAAGGAAATGGATAGGAATTTCCCCTTTTGCGGCGCATCCTGGGAAAATGTACCCCTTAGACCTTATGCAACAGATCATTAATTATTTACAAAAAGATTATCAGATTTTTCTTTTTGGTGCCGGTGTAAAAGAAAAGGATATCCTAGAAGTGTGGGAAAAAGCCTATACAAATGTTTATAGTACCGCTGGAAAAATCAACCTCAAAATACAACTCGATCTTATGGCCTATTTGGATTTGATGATTTCAATGGATTCTGCCAATGGCCATATGGCCGCCAATACAGGAATAAGGGTACTTACCCTATGGGGAATTACCCATCCTTTTTGTGGGTTTTCTCCTTTCAATCAACCTTTGGATCACTCCCTCACCCTGGACAGAACCCGATACCCCCTTATTCCCACTTCTGTCTACGGAGCAGATGTTCCCTTAGACTATAAGGACGCTTTCAGGTCTTTGGACCCTAAAACGGTTATCGAAAAAATCTTGGAATTACTAAAGTGAGAAGGGCCTATACATCGTCGTAATCCACTACCAAATGACTGCTGGTAGGATGTGCTTGGCAGGTCAAAATCAACCCCTCTTCGATTTCCTCATCGGTCAGGATTTGATTGGTCGCCATTTCTGCTGTTCCCGATTTGATCCTTGCTATACAGCTGGAGCAAACGCCCCCTTGGCATGAGTAAGGCACATCTAACTTATTTTGAAGGGCAGTGTCCAAAACACTTTTACCCTCGGGGATATCAATTTTATGCGTTAGCTCATCGTAGATGATTTCCAATGAAGCCCCTTCGGTTTTTCCTTCGATTTGTTCTGTTTTGGTTGATTTGCTAAACAATTCAAATAGAATTGATTTTTTTTCCACTCCATTTGTAGACAAAGTCTCCAATACGGTTTCAATCATGCTTTCAGGTCCGCAAAGGTAGAACTTATCGGCAGCCTCCCCCAAGTGTGTTAGGGCATTTTTGGCCACACTGGATTCGACATGACCAAAGAGGCTTCCCTCTATATTGGCTCGGCTGAAGACCCATTGAACGGAAAGGCGACCTTTAAAGTCTTTTTCCAAACCCTTCAATTCATCATAGAACATAGTGTCCTTTGGCGTCTTATTGCCATAAACCAAATGAAAACGATTGTCGGGATGATCCAAAAGAGCTGTTTTTAGAATGGACATGATGGGCGTTATTCCACTTCCTGCTGCAAATCCAGACAGCGTTTGAGCTTGTTTAGATGAGTCATATTGAAAGCGACCCTCGGGAGGGGCTACCATTATACTGTCATTTTCACGCAATGTTCGATTGGCATAGGTTGAGAAAACACCTTCGGGAACCTCTTTGACGCCTACTTGAAGTCCCTCGTCCAGACTACTACAGATGGAGTAGGATCTTCTTACTGATTTTTCGTTGATTCTTGTTTCAAGAGTCAAGTATTGACCCGCTTTAAATTTAAACCTTTCTTTTTCTGCTTCGGGAACTCTAAAAGAAATCAAAACAGCTTTCGGAGTATTTCTGGTGATTTTGGAAACTATTAGGGAATACATTTCTGCCATAGCGTGTTTTTTTGCAAAGTTATTTTAAAATAACAAAACAATATCAAAGCTTTTAAATAAGGTGTTTTATCGAGTACCTAAATGACTGCCCTTTTGCCAATTTTGAACCCAATTCCCTAATTCTGTTTAAAGAAACTGTAAAAAGTAAATGTAAAACTTCACGACTAATTTTTAGATTTCCAGTCATGAATTATATTCTGACACCTTTGTTTAATTGGAGTCGTTTTTTAATACTTAGTTATACTAAACCGAATCTTTTACAGTTATATATACAAACTTTTTCCATTGAAAAAAGGAGTGAATTTTTTGGCATTACGAACAGGCATCTTGCTCTTGTTATGGAGCTGTTCTACCCAAAATAATAAAATGCTCAACAGGGGTTACCACTCTATAAACACTAAGTACAATGTGCTTTTTAATGGAATCGAAGCTTTTAATGTTGGTCAATCCATTTTGGAGCAAGCTCATGATGACAATTTTTTCGAATTTTTAAATGTAGAGCCTATTGCCTTAAACGGAGAGCAAATGGATCAAACCACGATTGTACCCGGCTTTGATCGTGCCGAGGAAAAAGCAGTAAAAGCAATTCAAAAACACTCAATGAAAATCAATGGGATCCAGTACAATAATAAAATTGATGAGGCCTATTTGCTTTTGGGCAAAGCCCGCTATTTTGACCGACGTTTTTTCCCCGCCATGGAAGCATTTAATTATTTATTGGAAAACTACGCAGACGGTAAAACTTATGTCGAAGGGAGAATATGGCGTGAAAAAACCAACATTCGATTGAGGAATAATGAGCTTGCCATAAAAAATCTTAGGAGTTTGGCCAGGTCAATAACTCCAACTAGTAAATTCCATAGCGAGGCCAATGCTACTATATCCCAGGCCTTTATAAACATAAAGCAGTTGGATTCGGCGATTTACTACATCAAAAATGCTGCTCTTACCGCCAAAACCAAACGTGAAAAAGGGCGTTACTACTTTCTATCAGGTCAACTTTATGAAAGCCTCAAAAAGTCCGATTCTGCTCTCTGGGCCTTTGAAAAAGTTGTAGCACTCAATAGAAAAACCCCGCGAAAATACTGGATCAATGCCCAGATCAAAAGACTTCAAATCATAAGCTTACGGGATAGCTTGGACCCAATGGAATCGTATGAAAAACTCGCCAATAATTATGAAAATTACATCTTTGACCATTGGATCAATCGTGCTATAGGCATTCACTATTTTCAGCAACATGAAGATAGCCTGGGGGAATATCACCTTAGCCAATCTTTAAAATCTGTAAATCTGGATTTACCAACCAAAAAGGCTAATTATAGAGATTTGGCCAATTTCAATTTTACCGGAGGCAAATATGTTCTTGCCGGGGCATATCTTGATAGTCTGCTAAGTACGATGCCTGAAAAAACAACCCTCAAAAGGAGAATACAAAGAGAAAAGGATAACCTCAACGGCGTGATCAAATATGAAAATATAGCCCAAACTACAGATAGCTTACTTTACCTCACTGGCCTAAGCAAAGCCTCTCAAATGGAGCATTTTAAAAAACACATTGAAGCGAAAGAAGCTCAGGCACTTGCAAAAGTTGCTACAGAAGAAAGAGGGATTTTTCCATTTTTTGGCAAAGCCTCTCAAGCCAGTGCTTTTTATTTCTACAATCCCAAGCTGGTGGTCCAAGGTCAACAAAAATTTCTCTCTACATGGGGTGACCGGCCCAATTCAGACAATTGGGCGATTGCATCAGCCATAAGTTCAATCGGAAAGGAGCCTCTTGGAATCAGAGATCAAGAAAAGTCAAAAAGCGAAGCTTTTTTTGTTGAGAAGCCAGAGAATTATGTAAACACATTGCCCAAGACCAAATTAGAGATAGACAGTATCAAAAATCTAAACCAGAATGCATATTTACAGTTGGGTATGATTTATAAAGAGAGCTTTAAAAATTATGCTTTGGCACAAGAACGATTGGAGCACTTGCTTCAACTCAATCCTTCAGGAGAGATTGAAGCACCGGCACTCTATCATCTCTATAAGATTGATGAAAAGTCATCGCCTGAAAAAGCAGAGCAATACTATAACCGTATTCTTACAAACCATCCGGAATCGCCCTACTCCATAATTCTTTCCAATCCAGAGGAATTTGGCCATTCCGATTTTCAAACTCCAGAAAATCTATATGAGAGTCTAGTTAAAATCTATCAAAAAGGGGATTTTGATCAATTAGAAGAAAAAGCTAAATCTTTCCGAGTACTTATAAGCGGGACTACTGTTCAGCCAAAATTCGACCTTTTAATGGCTATTTTTGAGGGACGTTTGAAAGGAAGGCATAAGTTAAAAAAAGCATTAGTAAACATCGTACTAAAATACCCCGAATCTCCTGAAGCAAATAAGGCACATGAGATTATGGATCAATTTAAAGGGGCAGACTTAATTGAAAACAACAACAAAACATATCTCAATTACAAATGGATTTTTACTTTCAAAGTTAGGGATACTGCTTCTCTAAATAAGATTAAAAGCAAACTCCAGAATGCTTTGGACGAAACTCCCAAAACACAATGGTTTTTGTCTGAGGACCGATTCGATCAAAATCAAACCTATTTAGTTTTGCATGGAATTCGTAACATAAGAAAGCTCAATGAGTGGAAAAAGAGATTTGATGGGACTGAAGAAGAAATTTTAAGTTCAAATAATTTTGTAGCTTTATCGGCTGATTACAAAAAAATGCTTTTAGACAAAACACAACTTACCAATGAAAAAGAATGAGATAAACGGTCATTACAGTCGTATAGAAAACTCTACCAAAGTAAAAGGAGAAATTCTGTCTAAGGGAGATTTTAGAATTGATGGCCTACTTGAGGGATCTATCAAAACAAATGGCAAAGTTGTTGTAGGCTTGGATGGTAGTATAAAAGGAGCAGTGACTTGCTCAAATGCTGATATTGAAGGAAAAATCAACGGCAACCTTTTTGTATCCGAAACCCTTAGCCTTAGGTCAACAAGCATCATTGAGGGTGATGTCGTGATTGGAAAATTGATCGTAGAGTCCGGTGCTACTTTAAACGCTAACTGCTCCATGAATGAAGAGGGTAAAAAATCCGACTTTAAGGTGGTGAAAAACGCCAACGAAACTCATGAAAAAACAGCCTAGAAATTGGCTGATCTTTTCTGGCCTTGCTTTTCAAATAGGCACAATCATGTACGTAATGATTTATTTGGGAGGTTGGATCCAAGAAAAATGGGACATTGCTTCCAAATTTCCTAAACTTGCCACTTCATCTATAGGATTAGTTTTAGTACTTATCATCATCATTAAGCAAAGCAAAAGAGACTAAAAATTTGATTAATACTCAACTCAAGTTTTGTGCAAAGCTTCTTATGATGATGACTTGCCTCTTCTGGCTTCATAGTATTGCAATAGACCATTTGGGTTTATCAGTTCAAGACGAGCTTTTAAGGATTTGTTATCTCTTTAACACCATTTTCGCAATGGGTTTATTAGTGTTACTTCTTTTCGTTTCAAAACAAGAACCCTCCATTTTGGGATGGATTTTTCTTTTTAGCAGTGGAGTAAAGTTTTTACTTTTTTTTGTTTTGATTTACCCAAGTTTTCAGACCATTGGGCATTCAGCAAAGCAGGAATTTTGGACTTTTTTCATTCCTTATACCGCTGCTTTGATCCTTGAAATTCACCAATATATAAAAACTTTAAATCGCGAGAATTAATCTTTTTTGCAAAGCACAAAAATATATTTTAAAAAGTATTTTATTTAAAAGTCGAATGACTTACATTTGCACCACAATTAAACTATAAGTTTAGTGGTTATTATGCCTAGGGGACTATACCTATATTTAGCAACTTTTTTACTGATTTCATTCAGTACACTAAGCGCAAAAGAATCTAAACCAATAGAAGGCGAACTAAATGGCAACCTCAAGTCTGAAATCAAGGCCTACATTCTCCATCACCTGGAAGACTCGCACTACTTCAATCTTCTTTCCTACAAAGACAAAACCACCAATGAAAAGGTCTACATTGGGATGCCGTTACCGGTCATCCTTTGGGACGACGGATTGAGGGTGTTTTCCTCTTCCAAATTCAAGCATGGCAAAAACGTAGTATACTTAGACGACAATTACTATAAGCTCTATCACGGTAAAATATATAAAACTGACGCCCAAGGAACGATCAACTATGACGATCATCATCACCCCACGAACATAAAGCCGATTGATTTTTCGATTACAAAAAATGTAATATCGATATTATTTACTGCACTATTGATGTTTGTGTTGTTTAGAGGATTGGCAAAATCTTATCAAAAGAATGGAATGATTGCAAAAGGGGTTGGACGCTTTTTTGAACCTATTGTACTTTACGTCAGAGACGAAATTGCCATCCCCAATATTGGAGAAAAAGACCACAGGAGGTTTATGGCTTACTTGTTGACACTTTTCTTCTTCGTATGGTTTTTAAACCTTTTAGGGTTAACTCCCTTGGGAATTAACGTAACCGGGAATATAGCCGTTACCTTTTGCTTGGCACTAACTACCTTTATCATTACTACTTTGGTTGGAAAAAAACATTATTGGAAGCACATCTTTTGGATGCCTGGTGTGCCATGGCCTATGAAAATTATTTTGGCACCTATAGAACTTTTAGGGCTGATCATCAAACCCTTTTCTTTGATGATTCGATTGTATGCCAACATATCGGCAGGACACATCGTATTAATGAGTTTGATCGCCCTTATTTTTATTTTCAAAAACTGGATTGGATCCAGCCTATCATTTGTGTTGGCTTTTTCCATCTCCATCATCGAAATATTAGTTGCTCTTTTGCAGGCCTATATATTTACAGTCTTGTCGGCCTTGTATTTTGGCTTTGCAGTTGAACAACACGATGAAAACGACGATCATTAAAAAAGTTATGTATAATTTAAATCAATAATTAACTATGGAAATTCCAGAAATAGTAGGAGCAGGTTTAGTAGTAATTGGAGTAGGGATCGGTATTGGATCCATCGGAAGAGGTGCTATGGAGGCCATTGGACGTCAACCAGATGCTACAGGAAAAATTCAAACAGTAATGCTTATTGCAGCAGCATTGGTCGAAGGAATCGGTTTTGCCGCATTGTTTGCAGTTTAATAAGTGTTTTTTATCAACCCAGTGATTGGGTTAAAATCGTTTAAAGATGGAAAAATTAATCAATGAATTCTCATTTGGTCTGTTTTTTTGGCAACTATTTATTTTTATTGGGCTGATCTTTCTTCTAAGAAAGTTTGCCTGGAAACCCATTTTGGATGCGGTCAATCAAAGAGAGACTTCTATAAAAGATGCCATAAATTTGGCAGAGGAGGCTAAAAAAGAAATGACTTCCATACAAGAAGACAACCAAAAAATTCTAAAAGAAGCCCGAGCTGAGCGCGAAGCCCTTTTAAAGGAAGCCCGTTTCAATGGGGCTGATATTGTTGCACAAGCCAAAGGTGAGGCCAAAGCAGAAGCCGATAAAATCATTGCTCAGGCTCAAGAGTCTATTCAAAACGAAAAACGTGCCGCACTCCATGAACTTAAAAATCAAGTAGCGCAAATTTCTTTGGACATAGCGGAAAAGGTTATTGAATCCGAATTGGACAGCAAAGACAAACAGTCCAAATTGGTCAACCAACTCATTAAAGACGCTTCTTTATAAATAGACTATGAAAGCAGGGAGAGCTTCGATCAGATACGCAAAGGCACTTTTGGAATTTGCTATTGAAAACCAAAATCAAAAAGCCGTCGTTGAAGAAATGCAAAACATAATTTCCACCTTGGAAAGCAGTCCCCAATTGGACGATGCGCTGAATAGCCCTGTTTTGCCAGGTTCACATAAAAGAAAGATCATCGATGAAGTTTTTCCAAAGGCATCGAAAATACTCAAAAGGCTTTTTGAGATACTTTGTCAAAATGGGCGGGAAGGAATTCTTTGGGGAGTAGCACAAAATTATATAGAACTGTTCGACAAAAATCAAGGTAAAGTTGCTACAACTGTTACTACCGCAGTACCCCTAAGCACGGCTTTGGAAAAAGAGGTGCTCAAAAAAGCAGCCACTTTGACCACTTTAAAAATAGAAATCAAAAACATTGTAGATCCGACCATCAAAGGAGGATTCATCCTTAGGGTTGGAGATTTACAATACAACGCTAGCATTGCGGATCGCTTGGAAGCGTTAAAAAGAGAATTGATTACATCCTAATACTGAAAAAAAGAAAAAATGGCAGATGTAAAGCCCGCTGAAGTTTCAGCAATATTAAAAAATCAATTGGCAGGATTCGAAGCCACCGCTTCCCTTGACGAAGTAGGAACCGTTCTCGAAGTAGGAGACG
>MDSV01232866.1_pt1 | contig 69950 bp, 63 predicted proteins | sample 810851 | NCBI WGS metagenome assembly MDSV01 (sample SAMN05326640, study PRJNA326480) | marine metagenome | isolation source: seawater | place: Atlantic Ocean: North East | collected 2012
AATGGAAATTTTAAGACAGATGTATTTGAATTACTTGATAAAGCGACTGCGTATACAAAAGGAGATCGTCAAAAAGACCTTTTAAAGAATCTGATAGTGACAATTTACAGAATGTTTGATGTGGGTCAAGAGCATAAGTACGTTGATGATTCATGCTGTGCTCAGGGTATATTCAACGATCTTGTAGGAGAATTATCCTTGCATTTCTATTCATTAAAATTCGACCTTAATGAGTGCATAAAATCTTCTTGCTGTTCCTTATATAAAGAACTAAGTAATCATTCTCTTACTGAGAAAAATGTGGACAATATTCTAACTAAACAGAGAATCCAGTTATTCAAAACAATAGGAGACAGAAAAGAAGCATTCGATGGTGAACCCCTCACCAATAGCGATAAAGGTGTCATCGATAACTACTTTAATAAACATTACTCTAAGTGTGTGCGTCTTGGGTTGTAATAGCTTCTTTAGTTAGGAGTTTTGTTAATATTGGCATAGGTCCAATTTCAATAAACACATGGTTGCTAACTGATTTGATAAGTGGCCAGTAGTTGACTGTTTTCCTAATATGATCTGTCAGATAATCACTGGTTACCTCTGTTAGTTCTTTTTTATTCACTGTAGATAACATGCGGGTATATTGAATATTCTTACTTACTGATTCTTTCGATAGTATTTTATGTGCTTTTTCATGAAATTGAGGCAGTATTGTATCCATTTCTCTGGAGTGAAAACCATGTGATACATTCAGCAGGATTGAGCGTATTTTCTTATCTGCCAATTTGGTCTTCAGTTCGTTTAATCTAGATATCTTACCTGACAAAACAAGTTGATTGGGGCTATTTATTGCAGCAATATCAACATCATTTATTAAATCATTAATTGTATCGATGTGGTTTATGTCTATTTTTACCGCAAGCATCCCCGACTCATTTAGTGGTAGGCTACCGATTAATTTACCTCGAGTGATGATTAACTCAAATGCTGATTCAAATGAGATAAGCCCTGCAACAATGTAAGCTGCGTATTCACCGATTGAGTGACCAAGAACCCACTCAGGTGGTTCTTGTGTGGTCAGCATGTGTTGGGATAATGCATATTGATAAGCAAAAATAAGTGGCTGTGAAAATTCTGTATGATTTATCTTTTCAGGATCTTGTATAACTTGGTTAAGGTTAATACCAAAATTCTCCGCTATTTCACTACAATGGCCCCACGCTTTACAAAAGGAATTATACTTTAGAAGAGGTTCTGCCATATTGGCTTTCTGAGAGCCCTGACCAGTATATTGCCAAATCATTCGGCATCCTGTATGAATTTTAATATCTTCCCGTCCCAGTGCTCTAAACGGGCATTTAAAGGCAGGTTGGCTTTATGTTCATATTGGGTTCGGCTAATTCCCTTTATCTTCACTTTTTCTGTTTGATTAAAATCTTTCAGGATGACCAGGCCATTTTTTGAGGGGCTGAACTCACTCACAACACCAACTGTTAGCGGTAAGCCATTGTCTAAAAGGCGATCGCATGACCACAGCGCAATATATAGATTAGGGTTGTTGTTATTTTTTAGGATTAGGTCAGGTTTTCTTCCCAGAAAGACAGGGGATAACTTATAGAAATAGTCGGTTGATTGCCACTCATTCAGCTCATGGGCAATGGTACTCAGTTCGGACTCAATTTGGATATTAAGTGGATAGCTTGGTATACCGAGCGTGTTATTCGCAAACAACATAAAGTGGGGGGTGCTGGATTGCCACTGAGGCTCTTTAACAACGTGCTTTCGATTCTCAAGCAAGTATAATTTAGGGTCATAATGAAAAGTGAGTTCTTCGTTTGTTAACCGGGCAACAGGAACAATGATACATATCATCACAAAACCGATGATTAATTGCTTGGCGACTGATTTAGAATGATCCATTTTAATCATATTGGTGTAGACCAATGCATAGCCCCCAATGTAAAAAAGTTGACCGATGATCAAGCCACCGATGACGTCGGTCAGCCAGTGCGCACCGAGATATAACCTTGATAGCATCACTAAAATTGTAGAGAAGATGGCGATTGAAAAACTTATTTTTCTGTATTTGGGGGAGCTAAAGCCGAGCATGGCGCATAATGCAGCGGCTATAGTGTAATATAACCCGGTATGCCCGCTTGGGAACGCGGTCGGGCCCAATAGGTTAAGCATCATTTCCGGTCGTGGATAATCAATGACAATTTTTACAAACTTAATTGCAAAGCCAACTCCATAAGTTGAAAAAGCAAACAGTAGAGCACTCCAGTAGGATTTTCTTAAGAGAAGATAAGCACTAGCAAGCGTACAAAAGCCATAAAGCGTATATTTATCCGCTGCAATACTTATAAATGTGGATAGGTATATGAGAGGGTATGTTTGCCATGACTGTAACTTTCTTAATATGATCTCGTTAATTACAAGCACATCAGAGTTAAAAGATAGAAGTAAAATGATATAGCTAAGACTTATGGTTAGAATAAGCATTTCTAGAAGGTACGGTTTTAAACTTTGTTCATTCGGTTTAGCCCTGTACTGAACGTAAGTTACAGTGAGTATTATACAAACACAGGCATGAAGAACATAGCTCAGCATACTCTTGACCATGCTCCCTACAATATCCATAGACATAGATTGGGCATACATCGCAAGAAGAAAAGAGGGAGTAATATAACATACTGACCAAACCAAGACTGAACCAATGGCGCCCATAATAAATGTCGACAGGGGCATGTCAATCAATCCTGCGATAAGAGGCATAGTGCTTCTAACAGGCCCAATCAATCTACCTAGCACCATTCCGGAAACACCATTACTATTAAGTATCTTCTCACCATATGACCACTTATTTAAATTATTCTTATACAAAGCGGAGCTGATGATTTGCTGTCTGTAATATTTACCAACCAAATAGCTGATATAATCGCCGGCAAACGCGCCAACTAACACAGCACTTGTTGTTGCAATAAGAGGAATGGTCCCGCTACCAATTAGAAAGCCAACCACAGACATCAGCACAATACCTGGGATAAATGATCCAATAATTGCTAGGGATTCAATAAATGCAAAGGCGCTACTCATTAGAACGCCTTGAAGTGGGTTGGTTGCAAAATATTGCTGAAAACTTTCAAGACTATGTATAAAGAAATCAAAAGTTAGGTATTCCATCATGAGACATTTTCTCCTTTTGCTTGGAGGTCCGCATGATAGGATGATCTAACCATTGGTCCACTGGCAACATGTGAAAATCCTAAATCATATGCTGCTTTACGATATGCTTCAAATTGTTCTGGGTGGACATAGCGTCTCACTGGTAGGTGATGTTTACTTGGCTGAAGGTATTGGCCGATGGTAATCATGTCTACATCATGCTTTTTAAGATCTTCAAGCACCTGGATAACATCCGCATCTGTTTCACCCAGTCCTACCATTAGGCCAGATTTTGTTTTCACATCGGGAAAGCGCTCTTTATGAGCTTTTAAAAGGTCAAGTGATGCTTGATAATTTGCGCCGATCCTAGCAAAGTGATAGAGCTTTGGGGAGGTCTCAACATTATGATTAAACACATCAGATGGTGAGGCTGCAAGAATGTCAAGCGCTTTTTCTTGTCTTGAACGAAAGTCTGGCACCAATATTTCAATCTTTGTTGAAGGTGATATTGCTCTTACCTCCTCGATACAGGATACGAAATGTGACGCACCACCATCTAATAAGTCATCTCGATCGACTGAGGTGATCACAACATATTTAAGCTGCATTTGTTTGACAGATTGCGCCAGATTTTTTGGCTCATCAGGGTCTGGTTTGAACGGCCGACCATGGGCAACATCACAAAATGCACAGCGCCTTGTACATATATCACCTAATATCATAAAAGTGGCAGTACCATGAGAGAAACATTCATTGAGATTTGGGCACGCTGCTTCCTCACACACTGTATGGAGTTTTCTATCTCTTAGCTGAGATTTCAGCTGCTGTACCTTTTCAATCTGTTTTGGATGTAAGGTCGTTTTAATCCAGCGCGGTTTTGCTAGTTGAGGGTCATTTTCAAGGGCAACAATAGGTATTCGAGCCCTTGCAAATTTCTTCTCACCACGTAATTTTGTTTTTTGTAATACTTCTGTCATTATCACTTACCCAAATCATTTGATTAATATCCATATGGAGCCTATCTGCCAATTTTAAAACAATCGTTTTTATCTCATTTATACCGATATTTTTGCCTATTATATCATATGTTTGAGCCATTTCCATCCCCTTTATGCCGCAGGGGTCTATCGACTCAAACGGAGAAAGATCCATTTGTAAATTGATTGCGATGCCGTGGTAGCTGCGGCCATTTTTGATCCGGATGCCGATGGACGCAATTTTTTTTCCATTAACGTAAATGCCTCGATTTTTTGAATCAGCAACACCGTCTATGCCAAATTCTTTGAGCCATTCAATGGCTACTTTTTCTAATATACTGACCATATCAAGTGGCATTAGCTGGTTTCTTTTTAGATTAATAAGCGGATATATTATCAGCTGTCCTGGGCCATGGTAAGTAATCTGACCACCGCGATCTGTTCGGATCACTGGTATGTCTGCGATTTTCATATCAGCAGGTGGTTCGGCGCTTTGTCCTAGGGTGAAGACAGGAAGGTGCTCGGTAATCCAAATTTCATCAGGTGAAGTTGGGTCATGATTATGAGACTGCATTGCAGTAAGCGCTTCTTTATAGTCTGTAACCCCTAGTATTTTCACAGCAACTTGGTTAGACATGACTTGTACTGGTCTGCTTAAGTTGTTTATGAAAAGCGTCAGAGACACGCTGCCAAATGAATCCGAAGTTCTCACGAGTAAGGATATGATCATCGATTTGCGTAATAGGATTTATTAGACGGCTTGTACTAGTGATCCATACTTCGTCAGCCTTAAGAAGCTCGTCTACCGAAATATTTGACTCGTGATGGGGGATTTTGAGCTGGTGAAGCAATTGTAAAGTGCGCTTACGCACAGTTCCGCCTAACATGTAGTTTCTCAAAGGCGGAGTCATAACAATATTATTTTTTACAATAAAGACATTTGATTTACTGCCTTCAACAATCTGGCCATCTCGGTGTAATATTGCCTCAACAGCATCATTTTCGAGTGCTTGGTTATAAGCTACAGTATTCGGTATCAGATTTGTTGATTTGATATGGCATTGAGACCAACGATGGTCTGGATGTGTGATGACTTTGAAACGACTGAATCGATCATATTTAGGAAAATTAGCCAAGTTGATATCACAAAATACCGTTGGAGAGCTTTTAGTAAAAGCATGACTTCGAGGTTTTGATTCACCGCGCGAGATGTGGAGATAGATTAGGCCATCTTTTTCAGACATCCCATTGCGTCTGGTCAGCTCGCTGAGCATATTTTCAATATTGATTTGGGGATCTGGTATTTTCAGTGCCTGCAGGCTGTTATATAGCCGTTTCATATGATCTTCTAGATCCAAAAATTGGCCGTTAATTCTTGCAATAACTTCATAAACAGAATCGCCAAACAAAAAGCCTCTGTCATAAACTGAGATATTAGCCTGTTCTGGCCTCAAGTAGCGACCGTTTAGGTAGATTGTTTTCATACATTGATCCAGCTATCTACAAGATAAGTAGCCCATTGCCACTGCCGTTTAAACCAACTGGCTTTGTCGATTTTTTCTTTTGGGAATAGCTCAATATGATTGAGTTTTTGCCCGTGTAAAAAGATTTCAAGGTGACCAATCGGTGTGCTTGGGTCTACTGGAGCCTTAATATTCTCATCGTTTAAAATAATTTTGGTTTCAATTTGAGATGAGGCGCCACGAGGGATTGTGATTCTAACCTGGTTATTAGTTGTTAAGAACGCTTCTGATTTTTCCCCGTAACGAACTGGAACATGCTTTACAATGGCGTCTTTTTCAAACAAGATAATGTCTTCAAAGAATCGGAAGCCATAATCAATTAATCGCTGTGAATCATGATCTCTACTAGAGCTGTTAGGTGTTCCAAGCACGACGCTGATTAATCGCATGTCTCCCCGCTTTGCCGCGCCAACCAGACAATATCCTGCTGCGGTTGTATGCCCTGATTTTATACCATCAACAGAAGTGTCTTTCCACAGCAAACGATTGCGGTTGCTCTGCTTGATCTTGTTGTAGGTATACCATTTCTCGCTGTATATTTTATAGATATCAGAATTGCTATTAAGAGTGACCAGACCTAATTTTGCCATATCGGTTGCAGTTGAGTAATGCTCAGGGTCGGGAAGGCCAGTGGCAGTGACAAAGTGAGTGTCTGTAAGCCCGTATTCTGATGCTTTGCGATTCATAATATCAACAAATTGTGATTCAGTGCCGGAGATATATTCTGCTAATGCGATGGTTGCATCATTGCCGGATGCAACAATAGCTCCTTTAAGAAGCTCGCTCAGTGGCACACTACTATTTGCCTCCAGAAACATTCGAGAGCCGACAGTTTTGGAGGCATTTTCAGATACTTTGACCAGGTCATCCAGTTTAGCGCTCCCGTGGTTAAGGCTTTCAACAACAATTTGAGCTGACATCATTTTAGTTAGACTTGCCGGGGGCATCTTCTCATCAGCATTATGGGCATCAAGAATTGTCATTGTATCAGCATCGATAAGTAGGTAGCTTTTTGCGGATAACCCTTGGTTGTGAGGGATTAAATAGTGTTGCTTGAGTTCTGTAGGGAATTGTACAAAGGCGAGAGCTGTTTTCGCAGCCAATAAAATTGCTAGGTAGTAAGTGCGCATGTATATCCCATCAATTGTTGTGGATATTCTAGGGGAATTCTGACCTAAACGCTAGCTTTTAGTTGAATGAACGCCATGTTGTTAGATTTTAGTATATTCTTCAGGGAGTTAATTTCATCTGTAGGAGACATTACAATCAGCCGGAAACTGGGGCCGTATTTGAGAATATACCAGCGTGATTTAGTCAGTGATTTGGTGAGATTTTGAAGCGAGTTTCTTAGGTGGGTGACATTTTCAATTTGCCGGAATGTTCCTAGCTGTAGCGTTATTGGCTGTTCACTCGGGTGGTTGTGTGGGTCAGCAGATACAGCTTTTTTGATGATGTTGGGAGATTTTACAACTCTGATTCGTATTTTTGCTGTGCCATTTTTTAGCATTAAGAGCTTGCGTGCTGCTGCGAAAGACAGGTCAGCAATTCGCTCCTTGGCAAACGGGCCACGATCATTAACCCTTGCGATGATTTTTCGGTTATTTTCAAGGTTGGTGACTTCAACCCATGTGCCTAATGGGAGGGTTTTATGTGCCAATGATATTTTATTCATATCATAGACTTCACCTGATGCAGTAACATTGCCGTGGAATTGCTCACCGTACCATGATGCCATGCCTTCTTCAGAAAAGTGTTCTGCTGACTCAAGCTCAGTATAGGCCTTTCCAAATACAGTATAAGTCTTGGCGTAAGTCGGGGAAACTAGCAGAAGTAGACAAATTGTCAATTTGAGATATAACACGTTCATATAGTACTATCCTTGCGCTAGCGATTGGTGATATAGTGTCATTTTGAATGGGTTTCGGGTTCTTGTCAAATCATATATCACTCCATATTTATGGGAAACACACGGTGGATGCTTTTATTAAGCAAAAGTCCTCAGGCTACAAAGTAGAGAAGGTTTGGTTGGATGAGCGAAAGTATAATGATAAAAATTTAGATTTTCTTCGCAAGTCCCTCGGAAAATCGACTCCGATTGCGAAGATGACCCCTGAACTCAAACAGTCTGTTGCAGGTGACTCTCAAGCCCAAGGCTGGGTCGCAAAAGTACTAATGCCTACATTCTCATCAAGTGATTTGCCACATTTGTTACCCGGGTCAACTCAATGTTTATTGCTTGATCACCTGCAAGACCCTCACAATGTGGGAGCATGCATTAGAAGCGCCTGTGCTTTTGGCGTCAAGGTAATCGTAATGCCGAAGTTCTCTGCGTGTCCAATTAATTCTACGGTTGCCAAAGTTGCTGCTGGTGCCCTGGCGCATGTTAAAATTGTAATGGCCAATATCAACCAGGCAGTACAAGTGGTACAAAAAGAGGGCTTCTGGGTTGTTGCATCATCAGAGCACGCCTCAATGGAGCTGAGTTCCCAGCAAGTTCCCACGCCAGTTGCTTGGGTTGTTGGCAATGAACACAAAGGAATATCGGCCAGTGTTATCAAACGCAGTGATTTACAGATAAGATTACCTACAGAGCCTGATTTTCCTAGCTTAAACGTTTCTGTTGCTACTGGGATATTATTAGCATATGGGCGACAAAAGGCTTGATTATTTTGCTAAATATGTCATTATGGGGGTCCCTGCTGAGAATTATCAGCTACTTGTAATTAAACAACGTAACCACAGGAATACATTATGAATTATTATGAAATTGTACTACTGGTCCACCCGGATCACAGCGATCAGATTGAAGAGATCATCGAGCGACAAAAAAGCAACTTTTCTGATAACGGTACCGTTCATAGGGCTGAAGATTGGGGGAGAACTCGTCTTGCCTTTAGTATTAGTAAGAAATTTAAAGCTCATTATATCTTCTTCCATGTTGAGTGTGACGCTGAGGCAATTAAGAATTTCCGTCACGGTATTCAGTTCAACACAGCTATACTAAGATATTATGTAGAGAAAACCGCTTACATCATCAAAGATAAGTCACCTTTATTTCGCTTCCCTGAAGATGAAGATAAGCCTGAGAGACAGCGACAAAGGGTTATTCCACATGCCCATGAGAAATTCAACTACAAGAATCTTCGATTACTGAAGGAATCGCTGATGGAAACAGGTCGAATAATACCTGCACGAACCACTGGAAGAACAGCGCAAGAGCAGCGTAAGGTTTCTAGAGCGATCAAGATTGCAAGATATTTAGCGCTTTTGCCATATTGTGATCGACATAAGTAGAATAGGGCGGCCATGGAACGGAACTCAGCAGATACCATAAAGTCAACTTTTTCAAGTATTTTGAACGACGGACTGCTGTGTTCTTTACTGGCACTCTTGCTATATCTTCTATATTATTACGTTAATTTTTTCGCACTGCACCTAATTCTTATCTTTATTGTTAGTGTGGAGTGCTCTACTTCTTTTGCTGCACTAATATTTTGCTTGTTATCGATTGCTATTGTCGCAACATCAACTTTTATGCCAATGGCTCCCCTTGTTTTGCCAGTATCAGACTCTGTTACCCCAGACATTGAATTACTTTACACTGTATATGGGCAGATAATTAATGAGCCATCACTGCAAATTTGGGAACTTGCAACCGCAGTAGGATCAGGCTTTCTATTTAGAAGCTGCCTCAATCTATCATGGGCATTTGAGCTGATCTCTGTCAGTATGGCGCTATTGTTATTTGTTTTACTGGATTCGGATGGGTTATTTTTACTTGGGCCGCAACTTGAGCAGATAACTGTTAATCCATCGCTGCTAAAAAAAATGGGTCAGCCTGCAAAAGATGTTATTGATTTGGCGGTTATTACTTCTTTGTATCTTGTCGCGATATACTTAAGTATCTCTACGTGGGTGGGGAGCCGAATATCAGCATGGTATCATAATGCCTATAATAACTATGCAAAGATTGCATCAAATATGCGTGTTTCTTATGCATACCTTTTTGTTCTTCTTGGCGTGTTGGCCTTTGACCCGCCTTGGTTCTCTGTTATGTTCCTTCCGATTTATCTGAGCGTTCTATCACTGACAGTGTGTTTTTTTGAGAAGCAGAAATTCAAGCGTCCAGAGGCAATTCTCGTTGCGCTTTTTATTGGCTTTGTGTTATTATACTTTCCAGGCCCGTTACTGGTAATCAGTGTTGCAGTCGCTGACTGCATAATGAATGTAAGAAGGTGGTTTACACCGATTAATCAACAAATGCGTTGATGGGCTTATAGAAGATAAATAACTTATGAATACGAGGTAATGATGGTACAAGTGATTTTAAAAGAAACGATATTAGGACTTGGTAAATTTGGCGAAGTTGTTGATGTCAAACCAGGATATGCAAGAAACTTTTTGGTTCCACAACACAAAGCACTTCCAGTCACAGAAGAAAATCGATCTGTGATCGAAAGCCAAAGAAAAGATCTTGAGGCAAAGGAAGCAGATAGACGTAAAGCTGCAACAGAGCTGGCGAAGCGCTTAGCTGCTCAAAAGTTTATGATTGAGGTGACAACTTCTGATGGTACTAGACTTTATGGATCAATCGGGGTTTCGGAAGTAAAGCACTTACTTGATGAGAAGGGCTATGAGCAAATAGAGAAGCGAGCGATTAATATTATTGATGGGCCTATCAGGGAAGTGGGTGAGTATAAAGTACTGATTACTTATCACGCAGATGTACAGGATGAGATTACCGTCCGTGTCGTCGCGGATGCTAACGCTACACAAGAAAGTGTTGATGATCTTGGTGAAGCAGACAGTGAATTCGACACAGAAAACTAATTCTGAGAAGTCCGCATTACTCCAATCTAGGGATGCAGAGCAGTCCCTTATTGGCAGTCTCCTTCTAGATAATTTAGCCTGGGACAAGATATCTGGACAGCTAATTGCTGAAGATTTCTTTTACACTGAACACCAGCATATTTTTACAGTGATAACAGAGCTAAACCGTCACAATAAAGCGGTTGACTTGTTAACTGTGACAGAGGCCCTGAAGCAAGCAGGTGTGCTTGAAAAGGCAGGTGGAGAAGGATTTTTATATGATCTTGCCAACTCAACACCCAGTACTGCAAATATCGATGCTTATTTATCAATTGTAAAAGATCGCTCTGTCTCAAGACATTTAATCGGGCTTTGCCAAGATGTTGTTGATCAGGCTAGGCGCCCAGGTGATCAAGGGCCTGATGAACTACTGGACATGGCTGAGCGAGAAATATTTGGATTAAGAGACCAACGCTTAGCTGCCAAAGGTCCCAAATTAGTGCAAGATATTTTACCGGCCACAACAGCAAGAATTGATGAACTATCAAAACAAGACGGATCAATCACTGGTTTGGCGACCGGTTTTAAAGACCTTGATAAATTAACCTCAGGGCTGCAGCCAAGTGACTTAATTATTGTTGCTGGGCGCCCATCAATGGGGAAAACAGTTCTTGGTATCAATATGGCTGAGTACGCAGCAATTACCATGAATAAGCCGGCATTGATTTTTAGTTTAGAGATGTCCGATGATAGTATCGCGATGAGAATGTTATCTTCTTTAGGTAGAATTAACCAGCATGATCTTCGAACTGGCTCAATCTCAGACGATGATTGGCCAAGGTTATCCTCTGCGGCATCTTTATTGTCTGATGCTAAAATCTATATTGATGATACGCCTGCCCTTAACCCAACTGAACTTAGAGCCAGAGCGAGAAGAGTATACCGGCAAACACAAGGTGAGCTTGGCTTAATAGTTGTTGATTATCTACAGCTGATGACTGTCCCTGGAATGAGGGATAATAGGACGCTTGAAATTGCCGAGATTTCAAGATTTCTGAAGCAAATTGCAAAAGAGCTCAAGGTGCCAGTAATAGCATTATCACAGCTTAATAGGGGCCTTGAGCAGCGCCAAGACAAGCGTCCGATTATGAGTGATTTAAGAGAATCAGGTGCCATTGAGCAAGATGCTGATCTGATTGCATTTATCTATAGGGATGAGGTATATAATCCTGAAACACCAGAGAAAGGTGTTGCTGAAATTATAATTGCAAAACATAGGAATGGCTCAATCGGAAAAATCAAACTGGCATTTCTTGGACAGTTTGTTCGATTTGATAATTTTACACCGGTTGAGATCGAAGGATAATGGATATTTTAAACCGAAGAGCTTTTATTGATTTTTCTTCCATTGCAGAAAATATAGATATTTTAAGACGCCGCTATGCTCCTGGAAAAAGAATTATTGCCTACGTGAAAGCAGAGGGATATGGGCATGGAATTAATGATGATTTTCTCCACTCAATGCAGTATGTTGATGCATTTGCAGTCGCATCGATTGATGAAGCCATTACACTACGTAAATTAACAGATAAAATAATTTTATTTAATAGTGCTTATTTATCGGAAGCAACATTCAAAGCAGCGAGACAATATAACATTGATATTGTAGTTCATACCCAATTTGACGATCTTAATGAATTTTGTCAGCCTTTATCTCGTTTATGGATAAAAGTAAATACAGGGATGAATAGAATGGGCCTTACCATTACTCAGGCAAAGCAAATTTTGAGGGACAACAAAAATAAAAAAGTAATTTTGATGACGCATCTTGCAGACTCGGTGATTCATTCTGATGAAAATGAGCGACAGCTATCTGTGCTATATGATATCAAACGAGAGTTTCCTGAGGTTGAACTATCATTTGCAAATTCAGCTCGTATTCTATCTCAAAAGGAGATGGGTGATTGGATAAGACCAGGCATCCTATTGTATGGAGCGGTTCCCTTTTTAAGTCAGACAGGGGCTGAGTTTGGGTTTAGGCCAGTTCTTACCTTCCAGGCAAGAGTGATTGCTCATCAACATTTATCTGCTGGTGATTCTGTAGGGTACAGTCGACAATTTAGAGCACCAAAGGATATGTCAATTGCGATTGTTTCAGCTGGCTATGCGGATGGGTATCCTCGGATCAGTGATGGCACATCTTATGCAAGCTACCAGTCTCATCAATTTCATATAATCGGACACGTTTCAATGGATACTCTTCAAATAGCCTCATCCAACGAAGAGCCACTTCCGCCAATTGGGGCGTGGGTAACATTATGGGGGGATGATTGTCCAATCGAGAAACTTGCCCTTGCAACAGGAACCAGTCCATATGAGTTACTTGTGAATCTATCAAATCGTGTTGAGCGCGTGAGCCAGACAATGGGAGAAAAAATTGAATAAAGCGATTAAATGGCGTTTACGTCGAGGGGTGCTTGAGCTTGACCATATCTTAAGTGGATTTTATGCCAAGGAGTATGAAACTTTAAGTGATTCAGAGAAAAAGGATTTTGAAACTTTATTGGAACTGAGTGATCCGGAGCTTTTATCCTTAATTGTTTATAAAAAAATTGATCAGGAATCTCCACTTCTTAATATTATCAAAAAGATTCATGCTTACTCATCGATATAAATAAAAAAGCAGCCACTTGGGCTGCCTTTTCATATATATAGGAAGTTTTACCTATCTAGGGTAGTAGCAACATCCCTAGCATTGTTATTTGAGTTAGCCACTGGGTTCGCTACTAATCGTGTAGTACCAGCAAGACTAGAGGCCGATACAGGATTGTATGCAGCATTAGCTTTAGCATTCGCTGGCTTTGAATCATCGCCAAAGAAGATTTTCACAACGAACTCTGCAAAATTAAGAAAAAGCATTTTTATCAGTCCCATAAATGAGTTATCACTCTTAAAATTTTCTTTTAGTGATTTGATATATGTGACTGGCTTATCAAAAAATCTTATCTTATCATTGGTTGACGCGATAGCGTTGCCATTTTGATCGAGCTTATCTTTTCCTGTCATGAAGTCAAAAGCATCATTAAAGTATTCCTTACTTTTATCCCAGAAGCCATCGAACCATCCTTTGCCATCTTCACTTGTGCTATTATCTGTTGCTTCATCAATGTAATTTTTTCCATCTGCACATGTTTTATCAATATGATCTTTGATCGCTGTAGTTACATCATCTTTTGCGCCAGTAATTTCGCTTTTAATTGTCTCTTTTGCACTATCGATTGCAGTGACAATAGCCTTTTTTGTGTCCTCCTCAAATTCTTTCGCATCTTCAGGCCCAGATGCAACGTATTGAGTCATCATACCAAGGAATTTAGGAAGTTGTTTTTTTAAAGACATTCTATTACCTAGAAGTGGTGTTGACTCAAGAGTCTCAACACGATCTGTAACTCGGTTTGAAACATCTGTAAATAGCCCATCAATTGAGTTGGAGAGATAATCTGACATTGATTGTAGGATACCTTTGTCGTTACTATCCTTAACTGAATTCTTATCGGCTTTGGCGTTTTTCATAGTTATGTTCCTATATTTATTAAATGTAATTTTAAAATTTAAATATTATTTATATATGAATATACACTTAAGATATTGTTAAGTCAACACATTTTATGTCTCTAACTTCTTTATTTTTAACGGCCTTTTCAGAAGAGGTATCTTGAAATGCACCTGAGGTTTTAGATTGTGCAGCACTATGGTGAAGTTCATATGCAGGGACAAATATGTTAGTCAGCCACCCTGAAATTCCAGAAAATATGTTTATGATGGGTAGATTCCATATTGTCATATATTTTTTTGGATCTATTCCATTTGATATTTCATTATAATCTTTTGCACTTAGCTGTTTTTTCGCCAGTTCCAAAAGATGTATCATTCGTTTGTAAACAGAAATAGGCCCAAAAATAGACATCGTTGAGCGGCTAATTATGTTCATTTTAGGTATAAGTATATTTTGTGGGTCATTTAAAATACTATTTTTGAGCTGCTGAAATCCTGCAAGGCCGTTCTTCTGTAGGTAGGCTTTATCATGGGATAATGTAGATAATTTATTATAAGTTATATTAAAGATGTAGATCCCACTGTATACAAGGTATGCTTGGTGTAGAGGAAGAAAGAAAGATATTCCAAGTAAAAGATTTGAGATCATGGACTTTATTTTTACCATACTTGAGTTCTTCTCAAAAGAGTTTACGGCTGGATAAGGATGAGCTGCTTCAGTTATCTTAATATTTTTCTTTGATTGTTCGAAGGATTTCGATGACTGACAATAATTGCCATATATAAAACGTGATAGTCCATAACAGAATAAAGGTAAACACATTGTTATTAGTATCTGATTAGTAATCAGCGGACTTATTAAAGTAGGGATATATTTTGGTAGAAAAACGTATATGTTTGCAGCTAATGATAGGTAAAATAGTCCATATGCAAATTCGTTTATTGGGTTATGCGATAAAATTGCGTTACTTTTTTCATTGTTATGAGTACTAAGAAGCTCGAAGTTAGGGAGCATATTAGATATTTTATTAGCTGTAAATCGGTGAATCAATATGCCTATTAGGCCAATTACAACAGAGTGAAATGGCAACATTGTAAACAAGGAAGAAATATGTCCTGTTGCGATATTAATGAGTAGCAATGAAAATATACCACTGCGTTCATTTAGCAGTTCTAGGATGCTGTACTGAACCGAAGAGGAAAAATCTCTAACGGCGATTATGTATTTAGTACTCATAATTAAATCTCCTTGAGAGGGATTATATCGTTTAAATCTTAATTATCCCTTAAAATTAATCACTTGGCTCTCTGCTGGCCTCTGAATGATATTCTTATCAAAGAAAACTGGTTGACTCATGGCATTGAGAAATGGATTAATTGAGTGGGAGAAATGTAAATCAACTTCTGCCCACCAAGTTCCATCCTCTGCTTTTACCAGCATGGATTGTTGGCCGCTTTTTTTAATCTGCTTGAGTTTATCGAATAATCTAAATGCTGAAAAGTCGCCTCTGGCGGTAATTTGGCGCTTGGTTCCATCTTTACTCGCCATTGTAAGCGTGGATATTGTATGGTTAGGATCTGCAGCAGACCATAAAATCATTTCGGCATTAGGGGTTTTATCCATCAGAGCAATACTCTGGTTGCCAAACTGTATCATTACTGAACTGATTTGATTAGAAAACTTTCCTGCCTCTGCAGTCACTTCAAACCAGGGAGTAGGTCGCTTATGAAAGTACATTTCACTTAAAATGGCTACCTGCATATTATAATTAATTAAATTATCATCCAGTCCAAGGTCAAATAGTGGCGATTGATTCCATACCCATGCACCAGTTTGTTTTTCAATAAGTGGGTCAATTACTTGTCCAAAAAAGTGGCTAATAGTTCCTTTCGGCCCGAGAAGATGGACAAAATAATCAATCTTTGCATCTGGTCCTGATGGGTCCAGAGGATACCGTCCAGCAAGGTTATCTTCGAATTCTTGCTGCACTGGTTTCCACGCCTGTTGTATTTGTTGCTGCAGCTGAACTTTGAATACTTTAACGACGCTTAGATACAATGATTTTCTCCATGATGAGATCATGTCAGATGGGGGTTTTTCAATAATTGACCGGATATGATATTTATCATTTAGTAAGTCATGATAGGTCGATAAGTTATTTGATAATGTTTGATTATTTACACTCAAAACTTTCGCTAATTTGGCAATATTTTTAAATTCCTGCTTAATTGCACTTCGGTTGTTTGTAAGATATAGCAATGATTTTAGCTCAGATAGAGTAGCGTAGCCCAGGTCATTTTTCTGTGCTGTGCTAATGAGCTGTTTGAGTAAATCAGATTCAGAATCGAGTAATTCATTGGGATTTAGCTCATAATAATGGGCAGTATTGTAAATCATCTCAAAACTATCGTTTGCAGTAATCGGTGTGATTCTACTCTGTAGGTTCTCAGTATGCTCTTTTATATATGATGCAACCACTAACTTTTTAAGTTTTTGGTCACAGCTTTCTGTAAGATCAGCTTTTATAAATGGGCGAATTAAAGCAGCTCTTTTGCATGCTTCTTCATAGTTTGTAGTGCTGAGTTTTTTGTCAAGGTCTTTATATTGCCACTTGATGTAGTCTTGATCGATTAAGCTGTTGATAAGATCCTTTTCATTCAAACGGCTAAATATGTCCTTTACTCTTGTGGTCAAATCTTTAGGAATATTCTGAAGCTGAGTAAGGTTAATATCATCACAGGAAGTTTTAGAACTTACAAGTTCATGATACTGCTTACAGCGATGGGGTGATTGAGTTGATTGCTGCATTTCATGACTTAACGATAGTAATGATAATAATTGTGTGCTGTTGGTCACTGATCCCAGTTCACCAAAAAGCTGATTAGCAATTTTACTATCATTGGTAATTGTTTTTAAGGGTTTTATCCCTACATGTTTATCTGAACTAAAGCGAGTGGATACGTAGGCTGCTCCAAAAGAGAATACCAGAAACAAACTCACGGCGATAAATGTTGCATCAAGATTTCTCTCACTATTTGGAAATGTTTTGTAAAGATCAAGCCATGGGTATGTCGATTGTATTTGCGCGCGATCTTTATGGGTATTCTCCAATAGCCATGAAGGATACAGATGATCACACATTTCCTGACTAGGGTGGGAATTTACAAGAAGGATATAACCAAAATGCATGGGTCGAGATAACTCCCCAGCGATATTCGGTGAGATTTGCTTCATTATCTGCTTAAAATGGTGCGCAAGGGCAAGTATTTCGCCTTTTACCGGTGTGCTCGATGAGGATGGCAGATGCTCTAAAAAAAGCTCATGAAGCCAATTATTCCAATTCTCTAGGATCTTTGGAAGATTGCTGTCTGCTTGGTCAACTTGAAATAATTGCCAATTGGATTTGAGGTTAAGCTCATTGACTTCCATAAAAGAGGGGAGAGTTTCACACTGGGTTAGCCAAATAGATGTTGTCACGTCTGTTGAGAAGGTCTCCAGAGACAATTCTCTCAAGTAGTCTGCCATTGAAGTGTTAGGCATGCTAAGAGGGAGAGTAATAATGTTTTCATATGCATAAAAAAAGTATCGGCCAAACTGACGATCTTTCAGAACCAATGGCTGACGTTTTGTGTCATTGCTCCATTTCTCATGAACGATAAAAAGGTCATTATTTTGATTAAGCCAAACAGTTACTTGAGGATAAGATATTTCTTTCACCTGAGAGAATCCCATCATTTCAAGCTCTTTCACAGGCACATTGCCTTTTGCCGCATGAATAATCCTAACGCCATAGTAGTACTGATCAGGATATAATTTAATAATATGGCCATAGACTGTATGAATGATCGAATAAGTCGGTGCAACTATATAGAGTTTTTGCAACAACAGAAAGCCCATTAAGAAAAAAAGGCCAAACAATAACGAGCTAATGATTAACATATCGATCCTTAAAGAAGAAAAAAGCTACCACCGATGATGGCGCCAGTTGACAATAGTACAAGCAACCAGTAGTCAACAGATTGCAGCATTGCTTTGGCCTGTTTGGCTGGGGTTGCTCTACAAATATTTTTTGCCAGTGCAGGATGGTAATACGGTGAAACTTTTGCAATGATACTTAGAAGTTTTTCGGCATTGGGATATCTATGTGGAAAAAGAAGGATATCCTGAACGGTACGATCTCTTCCTGCCGTAAATCCTGATATATCGGTGCGGATAAGTATGTTTTGCATTGCAATTAATTTACTTGAGCGGGTCTGGCTAAATAACTCCATTACCCAATCACGGATCATAAACTGGATCATTTTACTCTCACTGAAATCAAGTGACTGAAGCTGATTATCAAGCTGAGATATTTCCTGGCAGAATCTAGCGATGGCTTGTTCGTGCGCGTTATCTCCAAGTTGAGATAAGCGAATAGATTGTGCAATGATTCCTGAAAAATTCCACAAAAGAGAGTCATCTTTTTCAACCTGCACAGGTTCATTATCAACCACCTCTACGATCTGTGTTTCAGTCTTCTCCTTGACTGGCGCAGCTTGAGTTGCAAAAAGGTCCATGGTTAGGTCTCCATTTGTTCCAATATTGGCTTTCTCGCATGAAGTGCATGAGCCAATGTATTCCCATCCAAGTATTCAAGTTCTCCGCCAATGGGGATGCCAAGAGCGAGCCGTGAACATTGACAACTAATAGATTGTAACTGATTTGAAATGTAAAAGGCAGTTGCTTCACCTTCAACAGTAGAATTTGTTGCAAGGATCACCTCTTTAATTGATTGATTTTTTACTAAATCAATCAATTTTGGAATTTTTAAATCCTCTGGGCTTATGCCATCTAGCGGCGATAACTGACCCATTAATACGAAGTAACGTCCTTTGAAACTACCACTTGCTTCAATACAAATCACGTCAACAGGGTTTTGTACGACACATATTATCGGCTCCCTTTTGGGATCCAGACAAATATCACAGATTGGTTTATCAGTATAATTATTGCAATTTTGGCATGAGGTGATAGATGTGAGCGCTGTCTCAATGGCTTTTGCAAGCATTTGTCCACCACTGCGATTGTGTGTCAGTAGATGCATAGCATGGCGAAGAGCACTACGGTCACCAATTCCTGGGAAGGTTTTGAGTCCTTGAATCAGCTGATTAAGGGGGTGGCAAAATGCGTTAGTCATCTTGCGAGGATAATTTATCCGCTAGAGAAATAATTCGTTCTCGAGTCGCAACATGGATTTGATTAGTTGCAGCTTCGTGTGCCTCTATAACCATTTTTGATAATGCATGTGGGTCAAAAGTAAGGCTATTTTTTGAGAACTTTACATCAACCAGCTCATGTTTACCGTTTAAGGATACAACAACATCTTCAGTTCCACTTGATGCACTGAATAGGGTCTGGTCAATATCTTTTTGAATTGATTCCATCTGTTCGTGCACCTTTTTTGAGGTTTCCATAATATGTTGCATGGTTTTGTTGTCAGACATTTGTTGGTCCTGAATTTCCTTGGGATATTGTATCACAGTGCGGAATATGTTGGCTATTATTTTTGTTTTGCAGATCAAGAACATTATCCCTATTGAGGTCTTCTGTTGTCTCTGGCTTAAAATCGACGTTTGCTGATTCTAGAATTAGTGAGATATTATTGCTTCGTTTAAATGCTCGGTAGGATAGTAAGCCAGTCATAATGCCAATGAATACACAGGTTGCTTTAAACAAAAATACAGGACCGACGTGAAAAAATAGGATGTTTCTAATAATCGGAAATAACTGAAGATATTTATAACCCATCAAAATAAGGACAGTGGTCGTTGAAACAGCTGATAGGGACGACATTACGCTTTGGCGAAACTTTGGATAATACCATGTGGCGATACTCAATATGATAATTGATGGGGTGACTGCTGAGAATAAGTGATGTGTTAAGAATGTGACGACTAAGGTGTAAAAATTTGACGGCAGAGAAAATAGGACGGCAATTGTTAGGCCAGTATACAGCAGTGTTTCTGAAAAAATAATTACAAAAGGGGTGTCTTTTTTAAGGTTGAGAGTTCTTGCCCTGACATCCTCATTGCATTTTTTAATCGTGTTTTTAATCCGCTCAACATAGTTAATATCTTCTTTTTTCATCGTTTGACGCCAAACAAATTGGTGTAGGTAGGTGGAGATAATCACAGAGGAAACAAATGTGTAAATCATCATATTAGTTGTAATCGGTGTCCAGAGGTGAATTATAAGAAATATAAAGGTGCAAAAGACCTGTATATCCATAAAGTTAGTGATGGTATTAATGTAATTCCGTTCAGTTGCAAGGAATTGATCTACACTGAATAGTAAATCCTTTAGATAGAGTATACTGGTTGGATGCACTGACGGGCTTTGATTCGCCACCTCTACAATACTGTCCTCGTAATGCTGGGTAATATAATATTGAATAAGGAATGCAATACTGGCTATGGCAACAGCGGTGATTCCAAGAAAAAGGTAAATATTAATCGATAGGCGCTGAAGGATAAGAAATATACCAAGCCGAACCAATATATCGGTGATAAAACGAGCATTAGTAAGCATCATATTGATGTACTTTATACTCTCGCCAAAAATGAATCGGCTTGAAATTAGCTCATCTACTACTTGAGATCGTTGCTGTTCCTGTCCAGGCATATATTGTCAACTATTAACAGCTGATAATCTATCATACACTAATTGAGTCAATCAATACGTATTTTAAGTATCTTTCATAGAGACTTTGACGCGGTTTTGTCGATCAATCTCTATTACTTTAACTGATATTAGTTGCCCTTCCGATAGTACATCATGGATATTCTCAATACGCTCATTTGCAATTTGCGATATATGAAGAAAGCCATCTTTTCCTGGAATCAGGCTAACAACAGCACCGAAATCCATCATTTTGATGATTTTTCCTTCGTAGATTTTACCAAGCTCAACATCTGCAGTGATCTGTTTGATATGCTCTATTGCAGCCTTGCCTTTCTCAGCATCAACAGCATTTACTTTAACTGTTCCATCATCCGTAATATCAATGCTAACGTCAAATTTTTCTGTTATCTCACGAATCGTTGCGCCGCCTTTACCAATCACATCACGAATCTTGTCTGGATGAATCTTGAACGAAATCATGCGAGGGGCATAGAGTGATACATCTTCATTAGGGGTTGCAATATGCGCATCCATTTCATCTAAAATGTGTAATCTGCCTGCTTTTGCTTGATCAAGTGCGTTTGTGAGGATCTCACGGGTAATACCATTTGTTTTGATATCCATCTGAAGCGCAGTAATGGCATCACGTGTACCTGCAACTTTGAAGTCCATATGACCAAAATGATCTTCGTCTCCGCTAATATCAGAAAGGATTTTGTAATCACTGCCCTCGACTACAAGACCCATCGCAATACCTGCTACGGGTGCTTTCATTGGAACACCACCTGACATCATAGCTAACGATCCACCGCAAACAGATGCCATAGAACTTGAACCATTTGATTCAGTAATTTCTGATACAAGTCGAATAACATATGGGAATTCTGCTTCATTTGGGACCATGGGCTCAAGAGCACGTCGTGCTAATCGACCATGACCAATTTCTCTTCGTTTTGGGGCAAGAAGCATACCTGTTTCACCAACACAATAGGGCGGGAAATTGTAATGAAGCATAAAGCGTTGTTTGTCCTCGCCAATATAGTGATCAACTGATTGAGCGTCACGCTCACTTCCAAGTGTAAGGATGACATAAGCTTGGGTCTGTCCGCGAGTAAATAAGCTATCACCATGAGCGCGCGGAAGTGTTTTTGTTTTGATTGCAATGGGTCTTACTTGATCAAAATCACGGCCATCTATTCGTTTGCTATCACGCAGCATTAGTTGCCTGACTAGCTTTTTGTTAGTTTGATCGATGATATCATCGATTGCTGATGGGCTGAGTTCTTTGCTTTCAAGCTCAGTTTTTATTGCAGCGGAAACCTCACGCAGTGCAGCTTTTCGCTCACCTTTGTCTAATACCTGGAATGCGCTAAGAATATCTTTTTCAAACTTATCACAAACAAAACTAATATGTTCAGATTTGTCTTCAGCAGTGAACGCAATTTTCTCTTTACCGGCTAAGCTTTGAAACTTGTTTATTTCCTCACAAATATTTTTAATCTCACTATGAGCAAAATCGATGGCATCTAGCATCTTAGCCTCGCCAAGACCATTAGAGCCAGCTTCTACCATTACAATTGCACTGTCAGTACCAGTAACAACAAGGTCAAGTGAGCTGTTTGCTTGAACCTCTTGCGAAGGATTAAGAACAAACTCGTCATCAACAAGGCCAACTCTTACTGCACCGATTGTACTAGTAAAGGGCAAGGGTGAGATAGCAAGAGCAGCAGACGCGCACACCATTGAAACAACATCTGGATCTACCATTGGGTCATAGGATAATGTTTTACAGTAAACATTGACCTCATCATCGTAACCTTTTGGGAACATCGGTCGAATTGAGCGATCAATAAGTCGTGATACCAGGACTTCGCGCTCTGATGGTTTGGTCTCTCTTTTGATATAACCACCTGGAAGCTTACCACCAGCAAATTGTGGTTCACTGTGACTTGTGACTAATGGGAAAAAGTCTCTTGGCTCGCTACTTGTTCTCCGGGCGACCGTAGCCATTACGATGGTTTCACCCATTTGGCCGATGACAGCTGCTTCAGCTTGTCTTGCGATGTGCCCTGTTTCGAGCGTGAGTGTATGTTGTCCGATGACAAAAGAGTGCTTATGAATTGACACAATAATTCCTTACTAATGGCGGATTTTGAAAAAGTCGACTACTTTGTGAAAAAGGTCAAGATTTTTCGCTTTAAGATATTTGATCAGTTTTTTTCGTAATTCGACTTTTCTTTTCAGCCCACGTTGGGTAGAAATATCTTTTGGATGAATTTTTAGGTGTTCGGTAAGTGATTTGATTTTTAAAGTTAGCAAACCGATCTGAACGCTTGATGCGCCAAAGTCATTTGTATCTTTTCCAAACGTTTTTAAGACTTGTTCTTTATCCATATTGTGTTTTACCTCAATGATATCTATCGCATATCTTAACGCTCTTGTGTTTGATAAACAAGTTTTTTTGTTATTAATTTTGATTTTTTGAAATGTTATGTTGCATGTACTTGAAGGATAGAGGTGTTCATCATTCTTTTGGCTTTCAGTATTCCATTTTCTGCAATAACGAGACCAAAAAACTGTTCTTTGAGCATTAGCCGATAAATACCATTATCCAAATTTGTTGGGAGACATAGTCCTGATGCGATTTTACCAACATCCTCTGTATCAAGATTGATAGCAATATAATCTATCAGGAACTCGCCTGGTTCTATGAGGGAAGATTGATCAATTTCATCAATCGCATATGCGTTTTTTAATAGGTGATTACCAATTTCAATTCGCTGTAAATAGGTCAAATGGCCACAGGATCCAACTGCCTTGGCAAGGTCATAGCCAATACTGCGTACGTACGTGCCACTACTAACACTGACCTTGAATTCAATGTAGTGATCATCAAAACTCAATAGGTCCATACGGTATATTTTTATGGCTTTAAAAACGGGCTCTGCCGGTAGATTTTTTCTAGCCATTTCATATAGTCGTGTCCCGTTAACCCGCTTTGCTGAAAAAATAGGAATTTGTTGAGTTTCTTGTAGCGCTATTTGCTGAATTGCCTGGTTGATTTGTGGTTTATTCAATCTCTCTATAGGTAGTTCTTTAGTAATTGCTCCTTCGGTGTCATAGGTATCTGTCTCTTGCCCTAACTTAACTGTGGCGTGATAAGTTTTGGGTGAATGAGGAACATATGGTAGGAATTTTGTCGCCTGCCCAATAGCAATAATCAGCAATCCATTCGCAAATGGGTCGAGTGTGCCACTATGTCCGACTTTCCTCGTATTAAATATTTTTCTTATTTTGGATACCACAGAATGAGACGTTATGTGAGGAGGCTTATTGATCAGAAGAAAGCCGTCGATCATTCTTGATATTTTTCTTGTATAGCGGCGACTTCAAGTGCGCTCAGGTGAAATAAATCAACGGAAAAGTCCAATGAAGGGACTCGTTTAAGCTGCATCACTTTGCTCAAATGTCTTTTGATTGAGCCACTATTGCCATTGAGGAAGGTGATGGCTTTTCTTACGTCCATGGCAGATGAGATGGTCACTCTTGCATGCGATAAGTCACGTGATATTTTTATTGTTTGCAAAGTTATTACCTTTAAATCCATATTGTCGCCTGAGTTTTCAATGACCCAAGTTGCAATGCTCTCTAAAAATCTTTTCTCAAGTTTTTTTATTCTATCAGTCATCTTCTTCTACGAGGATCTCTTTGTGCACATAGGCCTCAATTTGATCAAGGGGCTTAATATCATTATAGTCTTTAATCCCGATTCCACACTCAGTTCCATTTCTTACTTCTGGCACATCATTTTTCATTCTTCTTAAGGATTCAAGTTTCCCTTCGTAGATAACAACGTTATTTCTTAACACCCGAACAGGGGTGTTTCGTTTTACAGTACCTTCGGTTATCATACAGCCAGCAATCGCGCCATAACGAGAAGAGCGGAATACATCTCTTACTTCGGCCAATCCAATAATCTGCTCATCGTATTTTGGTCCTGCAATACCACGGACGGTCTGTTTAATATGTTTTATCAAATCGTAGATGATACTAAAATAATGGATAGGGATTTGGTGAGCTTCAATGACTCGTTTAGCACTGCTGTCGGCTCTCACATTAAAGCCAATAATTACTGCATGACTAGCACGAGCAAGCTGAGCATCCGATTCGTTAATACCGCCAACGCCAGTGGCTGCAATTTTCACATCAACATCTTCCGTTGACAGCTTAGTTATTGCTTGCTCTAGTGCTTCTAATGAACCAGTTACATCGGTTTTAAGAACAAGATGCAGAGTCTTTTTCTCAGTGTCCTCTTGGCTAAATAAATCCTCAAGGCTAGTGATGGGCTTTTTGCTAATTCTATCTTGACGTGATTTAAGCACAAGCTCTTCAGAGGCTGCTTTAGCCACTTTTTCGTTTTTCATTACTTTAGCGTGATCACCTGCGCCAGGTAGACCTGATAGTCCAATGATTTCAACTGGAGTCGCAGCACCTGCTTGCTTGATACTTTGACCAAGATCATTATTCATTCTTCTGACTTTTCCAGAGTAATCACCGACGAGAATCGCGTCTGATTGTTTGAGCTGTCCATGCTGCACTAATATTGTTGCAACTGGCCCTGTTCCTTTATCGAGGCGGGTTTCTATGACCATGCCAACTGCAGGACCATCTTTTCTAGCTGTTAACTCAAGCATCTCTGCTTGTAATAGAATAGCATCCAGCAGAGCATCAATGCCTTCACCGGTATGAGATGATAGCGGTTGACACTGAACTTCACCACCCCATTCCTCTAACAAGACCTCATGCTGTGCGAGTTTGGACTTAATGCCTTCAATATCGGCATCTGGTTTATCAATTTTAGTGATTGCAACAATGATTGGAGCATTAGCCGCTTTCGCATGCTGAATCGCTTCAATGGTTTGCGGCATGACACCATCTTCAGAACTAACAACAAGGATAACAATATCGGTGACATTCGCACCTCTTGCGCGCATAGAGGTGAATGCTTCATGACCTGGGGTATCGAGGAAAGTGATAGGGCCTTTATCCGTAGTAATCTGATATGCACCAATGTGCTGGGTAATACCGCCTGCCTCTTTTTCAGTAATCTTTGACGAGCGGATTTTATCTAGTAAGGATGTTTTACCGTGATCAACATGCCCCATAATAGTAACAACCGGTGCGCGAGATGCCATTTCACCTTCGTAATGATCATCAAGGGCGATGTTTTTACCAGTTTCGGATTTTTCAATTTCCTCAATTGCTTCAAAACCAAGTTCATCAGCAATCACCCCGGCAGTATCAAAATCAAGTACATGATTGATTCCAGCCATTATGCCAAGATCAAATAACGTTTTAAGTAATTTTGTCTGCTCCACTCCAAGCGTTTCTGATAGCTCACTAACGGTCAGGCTTTGTGGAAGGTTGACCTTAGTTTTATCTGTCATGGGCTCCATGAGCTCTGCGGTTTCTTCGGGCACAGCTTCAGGCGCTGTCTCAACTTGTTTTGGTGGTTGTTCAGCTTTTGTTTCGGTTACCTTGGGCTCTGGTTTATTTGAGCGTTTTTCACCTTTTAATTGATCCAGTTCCTCTTGAGTACTTTCTTTGATAAGAGAGACAGTCTTTGTTTTGGAGGTAATTTTCGGGTCAGAGATTTTTTTGGAATCAGCTGATTTTTTCGGGCTGAGTTTAAGCTTTTTTGACTTCAGAGATATTGTTTTAGATGATTTATGACCCATTGCCTTTTTATAGTCATCAATACTAACACTTTGCTCCTCTGATTCAATTATGATATCAGAGCCGGCAAAACGTTTCTTAATATCATCAAGAGACAGTCCGGAGATACGCATTATTTCTGATATTTTCAAATTATTCATAAATTGATCACTTATTGCTTTCAAACCAAGGCTGGCGAGCTTCTAGAATCAGTTTAGCCGCTAGCTCTGAAGATATGTTGATATGTTTTGTTAGCTCTTCAACATCCATATCAGCAATCTCATTGCTGTTTGTGATGCCGATGGCACTTAACTGGCTGATAAGATCTGCTGTCATACTTGGAAGGTTGCTAATATGATTAGAATCAGTCATCTCCAGCGCAGAGGTCAAGAGTGCTTCTTTTGCCCGTTCGATGATCGCTTCACCAATCTCATCATCGAACTCATCAATTGCTGAAATTTCAGAAATACTTGATTTAGCAATTGAGTTGATATGAGTAAATCCCTCACGTATCAAAATGGTTGCAATTTCCTCATCAATATCAAGTTTTGCAGCCATTTCAATGGACAGTTTTTCTTCATGGGTTGCTTCAGCTTCCTGGGGAGCACTAACGTCAAGTTTCCAGCCAATTAGATTCGATGCAAGACGGACATTTTGACCATTTTTGCCGATTGCTTGTGACAATGTGTCTTCTGTGACGGTTACTTGCATCGTCCGTTCATTTTCATCAATATTTACCGATACGACCTGAGCAGGTGTCAGTGCATTAATTGCAAGATGCCCAGGGTCATTATCCCACAGGATAATATCAATCCGCTCGCCACCAAACTCATTTGATACGGTTTGGACACGAGTGCCTCTAATCCCAATACAGGCGCCAATGGGGTCAATTCGAGTATCATTGGCCTTAACGGCAATTTTGGAGCGATTACCGGCCTCTCGTGCGATGGCTCGTATTTCAATCAGGCCCTCGGATATCTCAGGCACCTCTAACTTGAACATTTCAGAAATCATTTTTGGGTTGATTCGAGAAAACTCAAGCAGCTGCCCCTTCATTTCCCAATTAATTTGCTCTAAATAGACTTTGATGCTATCGCCAGTTCGAAATACTTCCCGAGGTAGAATATTGGACCGCGATAAATTACCTTCAACCCCGTCATTCAGTTCTATGATAATTGCCTCACGTGTGACTCTTTTAACCTTGCCGGTAATTACTTCGCCGATGATTCCCTCATATTGTTCTGCTTGCTTGGCGCGCTCAGCTTCTCTTACAAAGCGAGTGATGATTTGTTTGGTTTGATGGGCGGCAATTCTTCCAAGTACATCCTGATCAACTTCTTCCTCAATTTCATCACCGATATTCACATTATCATAAGTGTTTTTTGCATCAGTAATATCCAGCTGGGCATCAGGGTTTTCAAACTCATGTTCTGCTACGATTGTCCATATGCGTGATGATGAAAACTCACCCGTTTTACGATCAATGGTTGTACGAATATCAACATCGCCGGGTAATGTACGGGATAGTACGCTGGACATTGCTTTTTCAATGCCTTTAAATATTGTCTCAGGTGCAATGCTTTTCTCATTTGCCAGTGATTCAATTACAATGATCAAGTTACTGTTTTTCATATTACACCTTTATTTCGTTGTTTAAATGACATGAAATGATTTCGCTAAATGGTATTTCTGTTACCTCGTCAGTGACCAAGATGGTTATAATATCGTTACTGACATTTTGTAAAAGTCCTTTTATCTTTTTATGCTTATCACCATTTTTTATTTGACAGCTAATTGTGTTGCCAACTTGTTGAGTGAAATGATCGTATTCAAGTAAAGGACGATCCAGGCCTGGAGTTGATACTTCCAAGCTATTACTCTGAAGCAACTTTTGATATTTTTCAGGCCAAGTAAGTTGGATGTGTTTGATGATTTTTTCACAATTGTTTAGAGTGACATTACTTTCTTTGTTCTCAACAAGTACAGATATCGTGTGATTTTGGGTATCATGGATGATGCCATAAAGCGTGCAGGAATTGACCTGCGAGGCTTTATCGCAAATCGAAACCAATTCTTCTGGTAATGTATTCGTTTTTTTCATAAAAAAACCCCTTATGGGGCTTTGTAAATCAACTTGGTAGCGGGGGTAGGATTTGAACCTACGACCTTCGGGTTATGAGCCCGACGAGCTGCCTGACTGCTCCACCCCGCAATGTGGAGTCATACTACAACAAATGATTCAAAAAAGCAATACTGGCGCGGTTTAAAGCAACCATTTGTCGCTATCTTCACTGGGAACATCCCCGCTCAGGTGCTTCTGAACAAATTTTGCATCAATGGATATGGCTTCGCCGGCGAACTGATCAATGTCATAGGAGATGGTTTCGAGTAATTTTTCAAGCACGGTATGTAATCGCCTTGCGCCGATATTGTCAGACTCTGTATTCATCTTCCAAGCAATGTGTGCAATTTTCTCGACACCATCTGAAGTGAAGTTAAGTGAAATATTCTCAGTTTGCATCAGGGCTGTGTATTGTTTAGTTAGAGAGTTGCTGGGTTCAGTAAGAATTTGCTGAAAATCATTTTGGGAGAGGGATTCTAGGTTCACTCGAATGGGGAGTCGTCCTTGTAGCTCAGATATCATATCTTTAGGGGATACAGACATAAACGCGCCAGAGGCAATAAATAAAATATGGTCTGTGTTGATGTGTCCGTATTTTGTACTCACTGTGGTGCCTTCAAGCATAGGAAGTAGATCACGCTGCACACCTTCTCGTGATACGTCAGCACCATGCTGATTGTGGCTTTTAACAACTTTATCAATCTCATCGATAAAAACGATACCTTTTTGTTCGGCATTATCAATCGCATTTTGACGAATGTCATCTTCGTTAATCAGCTTACTTGCTTCTTCTTCAGTTAAATATCTAAGCGCATCAGCAACAGTTAATTTTTTCTTTTGTGATTTTTCAGTTTTCATCTTATTGAACATGCTTTGTAGCTGCTGACTCATTTCTTCCATGCCTGCAGGTGCCATGATTTCAACACCAAATTCAGGAATATGAAGATCAATTTCAATCATTTTTTCATCTAATTCGCCAGCAATGATTTTTTCTTTGTAAATTTTTCTCGCTTCAGATTGATCTTTATTCTCTTCAGGCTCGCTATGGTTGAGAACGTCTAATACCCGCTCTATTGCCATTTCTTCTGCTTTTTCCATTACTTGTTGCTCAGCTTCATCACGCGCCATTTGCATAGCAACTTCTATTAAGTCTCTAATAATGGAATCCACATCACGTCCAACATAACCAACCTCAGTAAATTTTGTTGCCTCTACTTTAATAAAAGGGCTGTCTGATTGGTCAGCTAACCTACGGGCTATTTCTGTTTTTCCAACTCCAGTTGGCCCCACCATTAAAATATTTTTTGGAGATATTTCATGTCTAAGTGGCTCTTCAACTTGGAGTCGTCGCCATCGACTTCTGAGCGCAATTGAGACAGCAACTTTTGCTTTTTTTTGACCGATAACAAACTTACCAAGTTTATCTACGATTTGTGCGGGAGTAGGATGTGTTTGATTCATTACGAATCCTCCGAGAGAGTTTCAATGGTGTGGTGCTGGTTTGTATAGATACAGATATTGGCGGCAATTTCAAGGCTCTTCTTAACAATATCTACAGCAGACAGTGAAGAATGGTCAAACAATGCGGACGCAGCGGCTTGCGCATAGCCACTTCCTGAGCCTACCGACATGATTTCATTTTCAGGCTCAATAACATCGCCACTACCTGAGATGATGAGAGAAGTTGTTTTATCCGCAACACACATCATGGCCTCGAGTCTTCTAAGAGCGCGGTCTTGGCGCCAATCTTTCGCAAGTTCAATTGCGGATCGCGTTAGGTTACCCTGATATTCCTGCAATTTATTCTCGAATCTTTCGAATAAAGTAAATGCATCGGCCGTAGCGCCGGCAAAGCCAACGATTACTTTCCCGTGATGCAGACGTCTCACTTTTGTAGCATTGTTCTTTAAAATGGCGTGTCCATTGGTAACTTGGCCATCCCCACCGACGGCGACAATTCCGTCTTTACGGACGGATAGAATAGTTGTACTTTTCATTAATGTTCCTCTGATTGATGTTTTGAGATAATGCTCTCAATATGGCAAGGGGCCAGCTCGCTGCTGGCAATTAAAATTGATTGATGGTTACTAAAAGGTCCCACAAGTAAGTAGTCTGATTGTTGTAGCATTGAGTATTTGCGTAATTTTATCCACTTTTTACATTTAGTACTATTTGTTTTGAGCACGATATACTCTCCTGGTGGCTGTTTATTTAAATTAATCATCAGTGAGCTACCTGCGGATAACTGACTAAACCAAACAAAAGCTGTAAATGCGATTGCTATAACTGTATATGTGGATTTTGATAAAAAATTCAAGGTTACATCCTTTCTTTTGGTTCAATGCCAAGCAGTGAGAGACCCTCCTTCAAGGTAATTTTTGTACATTCCAAGAGATTAATTCTTGCAGAGAGTCGCTTGAGATCTGAATCTTTTAGTATATTTACATCGTTGTAGTATTGATGTACCAATTTAGCTAGATCCATTAAATAAAAACATACATAATGTGGAGATAAATCCCTGCTAGCACGACTAATAAATGTATCAAATTGATAAATTTGGTTCATAATTTGTCTTTCAGTTGGGTGAGATAATAAAGTCATCTCTTGGCTCTTTACATTCTGGGCTTTAGAGATTAGCTGACATATTCTCGCATGTGCATACTGAACATAGTAGTAGGGGTTATCTGATGATTGTTTTTTAGCCAGCTCAATATCAAACTCAAGATGCTGGTCGGGTTTTTTGAGTGCATAGAAAAAAACGGTAGGGCCGGGACCAACTTCGTCGATCAGCTGATGAAGAGTGATATATTGACCTGAGCGAGTTGACATCGATACTTTTTCTTTCCCACGTAATAATATAGCAAATTGGCAGTATCGCATAATTAACTCTTTATCTTTGAACCCAAGAGCATTTTTAGCCGCCTCTAGACGTGGCCCATAGCCATGATGGTCAGAGCCAATAACATTGATGACTTTATCAGCTTTTAGGTATTTTTGATAATGGTATGCAATGTCATTAAAAAAGTAAGTGTGTTCATGATTTGAGCGAATAATTACTCGATCTTTTTCATCATTGAATTGTGATGAGGTGAACCATTGAGCACCATCTTTTTCATATATAGTGTTGTTGGCTTTGAGCTGAGTATAGCAATGTTTTACCGCATCATTTTTAATAAGGTCAGATTCAAGGAACCATTGGTCATAGTGGATATTAATATGGTCAAGATCAGTGCGGATAAGATCAATGATGTAAGATACAGCACGCTCTTTGATTAATTTATAGGTACTATCAGGAATCAAGCTTTTAATTATTGTGATTAATGTTCTTTGAGCTTCAGTATCTTCAAGGGAGGACCACTTAGATTCATGTTCAACGATGCTGGATACTGCTTGCGGCAAAATTTCGGTATTCAGCTCACTGGCAATTTCTGTTATATACTCACCTTGATAGCAAGTGGTTGGGTAGTTAAGCTCAGGTGTTTGTGATTGGACATATCTCAGTATCACGCTGCAGGCAAGCGTATCAATTTGTGTGCCTGCGTCATTTACGTAGTAATCGCAGTGAACAGAGTAATTGGACTTTTTTAAGATTCTAGCAAGGGCACTGCCTATCACTGCAGAGCGGCCATGGCCAACATGAAGCGGGCCAGTTGGGTTAGCTGATACAAACTCCATGTATACTGATTGTGGGATCTCATTATACTCACGATAAAGTGATTCATTATTGTTTAGTATTTTCTGGATAAATGCTGTCAGGACCTCATGTTTGAGGAAAAAGTTTAAAAATCCAGGGCCAGCGATTTCAACACGGTCAAACTCATTGATCAGCTTAAGCTGCGTACTTATTTCATTTGCAATATCCCTAGGTGATTTTTTTAATTGTTTTGCCAGTACCATCGCAGTGCTTAAAGAAAGATCACCCATATCAGCTGATTTGGGGCGCTCAAACTGTATCACAATGTTACTTGCTGAAGGATATAATTTATGAATTAGCTTGTTTACAGCAATTTCAAGTTCATAAAGCATTAAATATCTCAAATAAAACGATCTTAACAAGGATCCTGAAATGTCGCAATTAACTTGTGCGGTTTAGCGTAGATTTCGTATGAGGATGATTGATAAACGTGAAGATGTTCTGAAAGTAATTAGGGGCTAAAAATAAATCATTGTGCCCCAGGTCCTGTATTTGCCATAGCTGACAGTTATTACACTCATCGCTGAGCTGTTTACTGTGCCACGGGCTAATGATTTGATCGTTATCTCCATGGATAATTAATAGAGGCGCCTGAACCTTTTGTATCCATTTATAATTTGGGTAGGGGTCAAACGGTGTTAGCATCACATGGGTAATTACTTGGTGCAGTGAATAAAAAGGCGCCTCAAGTACCCCTGCATTGACTGGGTATTTACTCATTAAGTAAAGGCTAGGGCCGCACCCAATACTTCTGCCCCAAATGATAATTTTCTCTGGAGGTATCGATAGCTGATTAACTGTATAATGATAAACTTGCTCAATATTATTCAATGTTGCAGAGCTACTGGGCCACCCAGTACTTTTTCCATAGCCAGTGTAGTCATAAGAGATCACTTGGTACCCATTTTGCTGTAGATATTTAAGATACGGCATTAACAATGCTAAGTTTTCGGCATTACCATGGCTAAATATGATGGTTTTATCAGCATCTGGATTTTCCAGATAAACAATTGCCAAATCTTTTTTATCTCCTATCAATAAATAGGGGGAAGTAATTTCGTAATTTTTTCCTGGAGGTAAATAGGCCAGTAATGGGTAAAATATTTCAATTGCAATGATAATCGCAAGATAAAAAAAGATACTGAGCAATAGGCCATATTTGAAAAAACCGATATGTTCTCCTTGAATCATAGCATCCTCGTTATAAATAACTGATATTTATGTAATTTATAACATATTATTGATTCTAATACTATAATTTAAATAATAAAAAAATGAGAACTATTATGATTTTTGCAGTAATGTTAACAAAACCAGTCCTGATACTATTGGCATCAGCAATTAGTGCAGGATTATTTGCCAATTTTGGACCGAGAGCAGTGACGTCTGTTCGCAATAAAATAAAACTAAGTAGAGTGGGTGATGAACACAGTAAGTTTGAACACAGATCAGAAACTCCTCAGTTCGACAAATCCGGTTTGATCTATATTTCAGGCTATTTCTTGACCTCTTTTGCGCTGGTGAAAATCCTAACAGGCAAGCAGGAAAAGGACTCTATTATAATCACACCCGGAAAAGATGGTATCAGGAAGAGCTTAATTGATTGGCGAGCTACGGTACAGTCTAAAATTCCCCCATCACTGTCTTTTCTCCTCGATAGTGCAATTGAAGCAGATATACAATTGTTACAACCAAATGTCCTGATTAGTGTTCCTGATGGAGACGTTCAAGCCTCAAATATGATAGGGATTGCAGATAATAATTATTACCATGTTCTCCAATTAGCACCAGGCGCAAGCAATATTGAAATAACAAAAGCATACCGCAGCCTTGCTCGTATACACCACCCTGATAAAGGCGGAGACGCTGAGCGTTTTAAGATTATTGCTGAGTCCTACCAAACACTCTCTGACCCTGCTAGAAGGAAGGCATATGATCTACTTCTACATCAGCAACAAAGACAACGAGATGATTTTCATAAATTTAATGAGTTAATGAGTCATCAAGAAACAGTAGACATAATGGAGCGATTGATTACACAAGGGTCGTCTGATCAGGCTATATCTCATGCTGGGAATAAGGATTTGCAGATTTCATTAAAAGCACTCACAGCACTGATTCTTTCTAATTCGTCAACCCAAGAGCGTTATAAGATTATGGAGCGGATAAAACTCCGCCAAGAACCGTCAGATGGTAAATTACAATTAACGGAAGGTGACAAGGAAGACTGGAAGGGTGATCATCACAGGCATGTAGAGAAACAGGTGGCTAACTTAGTTGGGAGGATGGATGAATATGTCGATGAGACTCAAAAACATGAAATGAATGGTCTTCTTGAAAAACTTACCTCTGCAGATAACGAAAGTGATTGGTACAGGTATCTTAGAGAAATGATCACATATATTAAGGATTTGCTAAGCTCGATCAAAGAAAATGTAGGAAGCAAAATGACAGAATTTGTCACACAGCTAAGTGATATTTCCTCAACAATGTTCTCAGTGCAGCGTTCTTCAGAAGAGACTCACTCAGAGGAGTCAGTGCGAGAGGTGACCGAACCAGTCTCAGCTGTTGACCAGCAAGTTGCCAGGATTAAAGTGGCAGTGCAAGAAATCAGAGACCACAAAGCATGCAGAGGTACTACGAAAGCAGAGCTAGATGGATATATTGGTATGATTGAAGATGATCCTTTGAAAATGATTGATAATGTCGATCGTTTTATTTCAAAACATATTGATCCTCTAAGAGCAAAATTTGACAAGGTAGGGGGCCGTATAACTGTACCCATCAGTCAGGTAGTTAAACAGTATCGAGAGGAGTGTAATACGCTTAAAGGTTTAATGAACAATCGGGGGATGCCAAAAAGATAGTCACTACATCGCAAATAGTTGAAAAAAATTGTTATAAAGTGACCTTCAGTAGACAGACATTCTCATGTCCTGTATGGTTTGGTATCGGATTTGATAAAGTCACATGATTAAAGCCAATGGAATTTCGCTCTCATTAATGTATAAACTAAACTGTATTGTTGCAGCGATTACTCCTCTGCTGTGCCTTTTGATGGCAGTCGTATTTAACGGAGCAAATCCTCTGTTTATGTCAATCAGTGGCTATTATATACTTATGCCAAGCCGGCTGATATTTCCCCTTTTGATTGCCAGTTGTGTCGGGTTACATTTATGGTTTTTATCTAAATTAACTTATCACCGCTCAACTGCCAGCCTGTATTGGCTTGAGATTGTGGTATTTATCTCTGTGTGTTTAATTGCTCTGGCGCCAGCAAACGATTATCCAATTCATGGTGTGATAGGCGGAGTATGTTTTTCAAGTGCCTTTGCTTTTATGGCTGTTCATTATCGCAGAAGAGATGATAAAAATATTTTTGACTTCGTTACTATTGCACTTGCTGGAATTTGTATTCTTGGGATGCCAATTAGCTTCCCATGGGTACTGAATTGGGAGATTATGAAGCTGGTTATTCAGCATGCCAATCCTGATTTGATTGCATCTATGTTAAATAATCATTCTGGATGGCAGCAATTTGCAGTTTTTGAGTGGACATTTTTTTATCTATTTTTATCGTATATTTACCGTTTATACCATCGATTCAATTGAGTAAGCGTTCTCTATTTGGCCTTAAAACGAATACCATACCGATCTGATAACTGATCAGATTTTATCATTAACTTCGTTTTACCAACATTTTTAATATATGCCGATGGCCCGCCCGTCCACGGACAAAACCCAAATCCAAGAATTGCTCCAACATTAATTTGTGCAGGATCTTGGATAATGCCTTCTTGCATTAGATTGTGTACTTCGATTAGTTGGCGGTAAAATAGCCGATCTTTTGCTGCTTCAAAATCATACTTATCAAGTGCTGGTCTAATATTTTTAATGCCGTCCCAAAGATATTTGTTTCCATTTTGTGGGTATTCGTAGAAGCCTTTCTGAGCCTTTCTGCCTAAACGACCTTGTCGATCAACCATATACTCCAGTATTTGTCCAATCCCATCATCTTTCCAATTTGATCCCTCATCAGCAATTGTTTGTCGGCGAATTCTTTGAGCCAAATCAAGTGCAATTTCATCAGCCAGTGCAAGTGGGCCAACGGGCATTCCAATGGCTTTGCCAGCATGTTCGATAAGTGCGGGGGGAGCACCATCTTTGATAAGCAGCATCCCCTCTGTTAAATAGCTGATAACAACCCGTGTTGTAAAAAAACCTCTGCCATCTTGAACACAAATGGGCGTTTTTTTCAACATCTGGGTGAAATTAATAGCACTGGCCATGGTATGATTATCTGTGCTATCCCCATATATGAGCTCCACAAGCTGCATTTTGTGTACCGGTGAGAAAAAATGGATACCTATAAAGCGTTTTGGGTTAGAAACATAACTTGCCAATGAAGAAATAGGCAGTGTTGAGGTATTACTAGCAATGATGCAATCCTCCCCAACTACCAGATTAATTTTCTCCAATATGCCGCGTTTTATCTTTCTATCCTCAAATACCGCCTCAATGACCAATTCACAATCCATTAGGGAATCAACTGACTCAGTAAATTCAATGCTCTTGATAAATTGTTCGGTTGGGGTTTGAGTCTTACCATACTTAAGCGCTTTATCATTGAGTTCAGATATTCTTGCTTTTGCAATATCTAGTGTCTTTTTATTAATATCGATCAAAACAACTTCAATGCCAGATGATGCAGATGCATAAGCAATATCTGCTCCCATAAAGCCAGCACCAACAATGCCTATTTTATCAAAATGTCGTGATAGCGGCAGAGGTGAATGGTCCCCGCGTTCAAGACGTTTTTTGTCGATAAACAGTGTTTTAATCATTGCTTGTGCATTGGGTGAGTAAAGTGTGGAGGTAAAATAATCTGCCTCAACACGAAGGGCCTGATCCATTGGCAACTGAAGCGTTTCATAAATAGTTTGTAAGGCATCTTCAACATTGGCATAGCAGCCCCATGAGTCCCCTCTAATTAATTGATTTGCTGCAGCGAATAGCATGGATGATTTTGGATGATAGGGGCTTAAACTACGAAGCGTTTTCTCCTCATAGCATCGGTGGCCTATGGATGGATGCTCCAGTATCCATTTTTTTGCCTGGCTCAATGGGTCTTTTGCGATTTCACTGAGTAAACCAAGTCGAAGTGCCTCTGCCATGCCAACAAGTTTACCTTTAAAAATCATCTCTAGCGCATTTTGCAGACCAATCAATCTGGGTACTCGAACAGAACCACCCATTCCAGGAAATATTCCCAATTTTATTTCCGGAAAACCAATCAAGCCATCGTTATTTGCATCTCCAATTAAACGATTTGCACATAAGGCCAGTTCAAGTCCACCGCCTAATGCAGTTCCGTTTATGATACAAACTACAGGCTTTGTGGATTTTTCAAGAGCAGTCATACCATTGTGTACTTTAATAAGAAAATCCCTGAAATGGGTTTTGGGCCGACTTTGTACAGATCCAAGGAGTGATAAATCAACCCCTGTTATAAAGCTGTTTTTATTACTACGAATGACAAGACCAGAGATTGACTCGTCGTTAATTACCTTATCAAAATGGGATAATAATTCATCCAACATTGTCTCATCAAGAATATTCACTGAATGTTCTGGGTGATCAAGTGAGAGTAGGGCAATCCCATCATGATCGACTGTGAATTTTGTGTGCATTACTCTAATACTCCATATTTTTTATAACCATGGACACACCCATGCCGCTCGCTGTACACAAACTAATGAGTCCAAGACGTTTTTTTCTGCTGATCAAAAGGTCAACAGCTGTCCCAAGAATAATTGCACCAGTTGCACCCAGTGGATGACCCATGGCAATGGCGCCGCCATTTAAATTAACTCGGCTGTCGTCGATATCTAATGCTTTCATATAATACAAAGCTACTGAGGAGAATGCCTCATTGATTTCTATGACATCAATATCGTCCAGTGATAAACCCAGCTTATCCAACAGACGCTTTGATGACTCAGATGGGGCGGTCAGCATAATTGTTGGGTCAAGTGCGTAAGTGGCATAGCCCAGAATTTGCGCTTTTGGATTTAGATCTGAGTTATTAAGTGTTTTCTCATTAGCAAGAAGTACCAAAGCGGCGCCATCAGAAATTGCAGATGAATTACCAGCATGGTGAAAATGCTTTAATGTTTCTATCTGAGGATACTTCTGGATACAGCTTTTAGCAAAGCCGCCCATCTTCCCGATAGAGACAAAGCTGGGTTGTAATTTTGCAAGATCATTTAGGTTACAATCGGGGCGAATTGCCTCATCATAATCCAGAAGCACTTCATCCAGCACGTTTTTTACAGGGATTACCGATTGATGGAATTCACCATTTTGTAATGCCTTAGCTGCCCTTTGATGGGATCTTATAGCAAAATTATCGAGCTCTTCACGACTAAACTTATGTAATGTTGCAATCAGATCAGCACTGATTCCTTGAGGAACAATTTGCTGTGCATAGGCAACTTGAGGATCAAACATAATGGCACCACCATCACTCATCATAGGGACCCTTGACATGGATTCAACGCCGCCAGCAAGCATTAAGTTTGCTTGGTTTGAAGCAATCCTACTGGCACTAATTGCAACAGCATCTAAGCCAGAGGAGCAAAATCGGTTAATTTGCATCCCTGGGATTGATTCGGGATATTTGGCTGCCAGGAGGGCACTGCGTGCGATGTTGGCCCCCTGTTCTCCAACAGGCATTACGCAGCCTAAGATCATATCATCACATGCTGTTTGCACCAGAGGATATCGGGTTCGAATTGTTTGCAATAACCCTTTAATTAAATTCAGTGAGGTGACACGATGTAAGCTTCCATCTTTTTTACCTCGTCCTCGAGGTGTTCGTATTGCATCAACAATAAAACAGTCCACTGGCGTATCCATTTATTCTTCTTATAATTATAGTTTTTAATTGCAAAAAATCAGCTATGAAATCAGAAGATCTTTTGGAGAAGTAAGCCCTGCAAGGTAGCCAGGATAAATACTACAAATCACGGCAACTACATAGCAGATAAAAAGCGTTGATAGCGAAGGAAGTATCCAGTAGCTAATCTGGATGGTTCCGTAATAGTTCATGATCACCGCAATAATAGGAAATACGATGCATGATAAAAAAAGACAGACGTATGTGACTACAATTGCTTCAATAAAAAACTGCACCATAAGATCAAAAGACCGTGCTCCCAGCATGATTCGCAGTGCAATTTCTGTGTGGCGTTGACGGACATTGAGTAGTAATAGATGAATGAAATTGATCACACCTGCAAAGATAGCAACAAAGGACAAAGTCATAAAAAATATCAGCATACCTTTGATATTCAACTGCTGCATCTTAAGTAGTTCATTTGGAGTGTTTACATGCCATACTTTGGAATCTAAGTTAAGGGATGCGAGTGCACGTTTGATTTGATCTATATTGTTTTGATTATCTGTGCGAAGAGGTGCGTTTAAAATCATAAAATGTTGAGCGGATAAGCGGTGCTCACTTGGATGTTGGTCAGTAGGTACCCATATGATCTCTTTTGCATGTATAAATGCTAAAAATGCAGGGTTGAGATGGGTAACAGAGGGGATAACTTGGTAACTGCGATTTTCATTGGATAGTTCAGAGGTACTATTTTCTGACATATTTGAAAGCGCAATATTTCTATCTAATTGTGGAGGAATTACATCAGAGGTGATTGCTTGAAGGGGGCGAGCGGAGCCGTAAACCCAATAAATAGCTCGCACATTATCAAGGAGGCTAAATGAAGTATGAAGCGGGAATACCTCTCCAAATTTTGAAAGTTGTTGACTAATAGCTCGCCGTTCAATTTCAGTGATGGGTTTCCCATAGGCACTGACCCAAATTTGGTTAGGTTGTAACCCTTCCAACGCTGCCTCATATCGATGTTGTACTCCCTGATTGAGGGCCTGTACTAAAAGCAGGACAGCAAACCCTATTGTGAGAGTGAGTAAAGATAACCAGTTTTTTTTCCATTGTACGGCACTGAAGTGAACAACAGATAGTAAATTACTTATCTGCATCAGCGGGTTCCTTATCAAGCCATAACGTATTTGAACATTTTTTTGCCAGAATCCAATCATGAGTTGCAATCATAACAGCTGCGTCATTTATCTTGGCATATGTAGTGAGCATATCAAATATATAGTTTGCATTCGGAGGGTCTAAAGCCCCAGTGGGTTCATCTGCAAGAACAATTTTAGGAGAAGTCGAAAGTGCACGGATGACGCAAACACGTTGCTGTTGACCGATTGATAGTTCATGAGGCATACGATTTTGGATACCATCGAGTTGCATATTTTTGAGTGATTGTCCAATCCACTCATCTGATATATCACAATGAGAATATAGTTGTGGGAGGCGGATATTCTCTATAATACTAAGATGAGGAATTAGGATGGCTTGCTGAAATATTACGCCGATATTTTTCGATCTAAATTGTATTTTTTTATGGGTGGACAATTGGCTAAAGTGGGTATTATTTAGAACAATTTCACCTGAGCTGGGTATATCAAGACCACATAGCATCGCAAGAAGCGTTGACTTTCCTGATCCAGATGCGCCGCAAAGGGCCAAGGTTTGTCCAGCTGGCACACTAAAAGACAGTTGATCAAATACGGTCAGATGCCCCGGATAACTTTTTTTAAGATGGCTGACTTGAATCATAATTTCTTATTAAATCATTTGCTTTTATCGGACCACTGATGACACAGAAGCGTCCCAGGTGTTTGATGATCTTAATTGGAATTACTTTAGTTTGGCCCTTCTCAAGGATTTTCTCGATTTGAGGGTGGCCTTGTGAGCTACTAATACTGGCTCTTGGGACGATCCAATATGAGTTACTTTCAGGAAGAATAACAGCTGCTTTGGCACCTAAACGAATCGCATGCTTTGCTTTATCACTTTGTACAGTCACCTGAAATTGATTTTGCCCATTATTATCTGATAGCGGCCGAGAGGAGATCACTTTACCTTGAAGCGTGATATTCTGAGCAGGGATATTTATTGTGACGGGTTGGTGATTGTGAAATAGGTTGATCTCATCATCATTGACAAGGATGCGAACTTTTATTCTGCTCATATCGCTTACAGCAAATAAGCCCTCATTCTGCTTTATCGACTTAAACCTCTCCATTGGGTTTTCTTTCTCAATAGCTGATAAAGTACCAGATGTTTGCGGGTGGATTTTAAGCTTAAGCGGCAATGCTTGCTCGATGATATGTAGCGGCTGTTGGCAGAGATTATCAGATAACATGGGACAAATTTTCATTAACTGATGGTTGACTTCAACCATCTCATATTGATAGCTATGGTGTTTATGTTTGATATCATCATATTCATTTTGACTTACTGCACCAGCTTCTAATAACTCTTTATAAACTATTAATTGTTGCGAAACTTGGCTAAATTTTGACTCAAGATTTGCTTTTTTGGCAAGGCCACCAAGTAAGCTCTTTTCAGCCTCTTCAGATTCAACCACAACGACCCAGTCATTTTCACTGACTATTTCCCCTGGATGATGATTAATTTCCTTAATTATACCTGATACGGGACTGGTTACGATCTGTGTCACATCTGGCTCGACCTTACCATAAAAATGCGATGTGCTTTGGTATTTATTCACCACTGCAGTTGTTGTGACTTTTTTCTCACCACAGCCAAATAATACCAAAGAAGCGATAAAAAGTTTAATGAATAGATTCAGCATAGGGTTTTAACTCAATTTCAAGTTCAGGAAGTAAGTATCCAATTGTATTAAGCAGATCTAGTTTTGATTTTGACAGTTGCTGTGTCTTCTCGATATATGTGAGACCGCTATCATACCAGTCCAGAAACGCATGCTCTAGCTCAAGTGATGAGACCAATTGAGCTGAGAATTTCTTTTCGTAAATATCATATATTTTTTTTGCATTGTCACGACTTTGCTCAGAGAATTCAAGTGTCTGCTCTGACATCTTTACTGCATCTTGAAAGCGCTGAATCCGGTTATTAAGGTTATGCATAAACGTTGACTGGCTCAGTAGTGATTGCCGCTGTTGATTTTTGATTCGCTGTATGGATTCATTTGAGCTGGGATTATTGATGGGAAAATCGACGTTCAGTCCAATTTGTGTGCGTTTTTGCCAGCTTTCAGTTTTAAGATAAAGATTCAAATCAATATCATTAGCATTTTTTGCAACTTCTAAGTCGAGGTTAAAATTTTCATGATTTATCTTCTGAACTTTGACGTCGTAGGCATGTTTTTTTGCAAGAGCCTGTATCTTTTCAAAGGACCAGCTACTTATATTGGCTGGCAATGAAATGGGCTTGCTATCAATTTTAGCGTGGTATAAGTCTACTCCAACGAGATTGCTTATTTGATTAATGATATTACTTCTGTCTTTTTTTGCATCTAAAATGCGTAGTTTCATTTTTTGGTGATTTAGCTCGGCTGTTAATAAAGTAGATGTAGCGATTTCTCCCGCTTCGATCTTTTTTCTTCTAAGAAAAATTTGCTTCTTATTGAACGTTAGCATCTTGTTGGTATAACTTATTTTTTTCTCTGTAATGTTATAGCGCATTAGTAGCTCTTCGAGTTTTACAACAAGGTCTGATAATGTTTTTTCAGCCTCGATATTAATAATCTTCACCTGATTCTCTGCGTTTTTTAGTCCAGCAGTATTTACAGTCTTTCCAAAGTGTCGCATTAGCGGTTGCTGGTAAGATACGCTAGGAAGCCATCGCTCCGTACCATTGAAGTCTTTCCCGTTGATAATACCAATTGATAAATTACCACCGTAAGAATTATGCCAGTTAGAGGTTAAATTAATATTAGGTGTGTCAGAGTCAATATTTTCATCCTTTTGAAGGCTAATATTTGCTTTATAGATAGGCGACAGTTGGTTTTTTTCTGTTTGCATATGATTAACTGCATTCAAGTATCGGATATGTATTTGCTGCATATCAATATTGTATTTTGCTAACAATCTAATTAAGTCAATGTGTGTTAGTGCTAAATTAATATCAGTCTTGGGCTTAGATGTTGATATATTTCCATAGGTTAGAATCTCTGCATAAACACTTGTGAAAAATAACAGGCTGCATAGAAAAATATTACGCATTTTATCGCCAAATCGATACAAGTAAGATAAGATTCGCAATCAATGAAATAGCAAATAATGGTTTAAAATTTTGTGACCGATCTTGTTTTTTTACCTTGGGTACAGGGTAGATATTGCGTCTTACGCTGTGCTCAAGTTGAGGAAGAAGTGATCGAAGCTTCATAAGCGATTGGGGGATTTTTCTGATGGGGTCGGAGTATTGCTCAATCGTTGGTAATGCGCAGTCCCAAAGGTTAAGGGCTGGATACAAGCGCCGCCCAATTCCCTCAACGTTGAGAAGAGTTTTTTGTAATAGTAACAGTTGAGGTTGCGGAATTAATTCAAATTTTCTTGCTATATTAATCAGTTTTCCTAACACTTCTGCAAAGGATATTTCACCAACGGCTTTTGCATAGATTGGCTCACATACACAACGTATGGCCTGTTCAAATTGCTCAATTCTAACATGACCTTCCACCCAATTTGACTCAATATGCAACCGAGCGATTTCGTAATAATCTCGATTGAAAAATGCTCTTAGATTAGCTCCCAGGTAGTAGGTATCTTCCCGCGAAAGTACACCGATAATCCCAAAATCAATCGCCATGTAAATCGGCTGATTGGGATTGCTAATATCCACCATAATGTTTCCAGGATGCATATCAGCATGAAAAAATCGATCACGTAGTACTTGGGTGAAGAAAATCCTCACCCCATTTTCTGCCAGGTACTTTCTATTTATTGGTATATCATCAGGTAGCTCAGAGATTTTACAGCCATGAATGAGCTCCATGACCAGAAGGTTACTTTTTGTAAACTGATCATACACTTTAGGAATATAAAGCGTTTTATCATCATCAAAGTTCAGATGCATGGTTTGATAATTCGCAGCCTCATTTCGAAGATCAATTTCAAGTGATAAGGACTGTTCAAATTCATCGACAAACTGGTTTACTTGTAATTTTTGAAATTCTCCAGAGAAAAGACCAAGTATGGCACCAAGAATACGCATTGCTCCCAAGTCAACTTTTACTTGTTGCTTGACCTGAGGTCGTAATACTTTAAGAACCACTTCCTCTCCATTTAGCGTTGCACTATGAACCTGAGCAATCGATCCTGAGCCGACAGGTTTGGGCGAAATATTTTTAAACGTTTCAGGCCATAATGATTCGATAATATCGATGATAAGCGAAGTGCTCAGCGGTGGGACTTTATCTTGTAATTTTGATAGGGAGTCAGTAATTACCGCGGGGAATACATCAGGGCGTGTTGAGGCAATTTGGCCGAATTTAATAAAGATAGGGCCAAGGTGAATACATAAAAATAGGATGTTATGTGAACGCTGCTTTTGAGTGAGTGTGCCAAGCCATAACTTTGATGGGGCCCATTGGATAAAATTCTGGTCCAGCCCGTAGGCAAAACAATTTTTTATCAGTGCGAATGCTCTTATTATCCGGTTCATTATTGCTTCCTTTGTTGATGTAATTTGTTTGCACGTTCCAAAAGACGATCAATTTCAACTAGAACACTATCAACATCCTTAATTCTCAGCCTCTCATTAGCATGAATGTTACTGTGGCGAATAAACTTGAGTTTCGCTTTGAGTTGGTTTGTCAAAATATGGATGATATGGTGAAGCTGCGTGCCAATTTGATCTCCAAATAAATTCACTAGAAAAGTATTTGGGCTGAAAGTACACTCATCTAAAAAATGCTGTAATGATTGCGCAAAATCAGCATTGCCAGCGATTTGAATATTCTTAGAGTGACCGTAGTCGACAAAGTCTTTTAGCTGTCCGGTGATTGTGAGAGATTCTGCGCCAGTGTTACAAACCGTGAGCGCCGGATCACTGACAATAATCATGACATTGTAATCAATATCGGTCACAATAATCTTTACAATATCGTTTTGGTGATTTTTATACAGATTAGATTCTTTGTAGCCATCAAGGCATTGTAGGATTGTTGTTAACGGAAGAAGCTGAGCAAGCACGATATCACGCAATAAAACCTAATTGATTATACTAACATATGACAAAAAAACCAATCGCAAATTCGGTTTAAACTTTGTGAGCACAAAAGAGATTGACGCTTGAGAACATCATTGGAATATGTGTTACGCTACGAAATCCAGAGGACTTGAGTTGAGATATAAATTCCACTGGCTGAGGGAACAGCTGAATAGACTCAGAGAGGTATTGATAGCTTTTGGCATCATTGGCAACCACTGTGCCCATCATCGGAAGTGCATAATCCAGATATTGCTTTGCAAGCTGGCGGGGAATGGGCTCACTTGGCAACGAGAATTCCATTATATACACGCTACCAAAATCCCTTGTGACGCGATATAGCTCTTTAAGTGCTTTATCAATATGTGTGACGTTACGAATTCCAAATGCAATCATACATTTGTCGAAGGAGTCATTCAAATAAGGCAGATTTTCAGCGTTTGCTTGCACAACTGAAGCTGACAAATGGTTTTGATTTGTAAGTCGTGACTGTGACAATTCAAGCATATCAGAGTTTAAATCACATAAAACAATATTGATCTCTGGTTCTTTTGATAACGCTTTAATGGCAAGGTCGCCAGTCCCGCAGGCAAGATCTAAAATACAATCATTTGGAAGAGGATTCACGTAGGATATCATTTTTTCTTTCCATGAACGATGTAAGCCAGCAGACATGATGTCGTTCATCAGATCATAATAATCAGAAACATCCCTAAATACTTGCTGGACTTTTTCTGTTTTTAGATCAGACCGTACCTTTTGAAATCCAAAATTAAGATCCATTATTTATTCCTGTCAATAAAGTCTTTGCCGCAGTAAAATGTAGTCTTTTTAGATATATTACTGGCCAAGTACTGGATCCTGAGTCGGTACACTATCGTCGGAGGGTTTTTCAGAGGATAAGTTATACACAAAAACCTTCTCAGATTTTAGGATGTCATCAGAGGGAGTAGGGCTGGATTTTTTTCCGTTGTCTACGTTTTGTGGAAAAATATCACTTATTCGCTCTTTAAGCACGTCAAACACTGGCTTGCCCATTAATAATACCGACAACACAACGGCTACTCCAAAGGTATTTACAACCAAAGGTGATGTAACACCAAGCATTTGATGCCAAATACCCTCTTGCCAAAGACTGCCTGAAAAATATCCTGCAGCAGCAACCCCGGCGTTAAGCAATGTGCTTAATAAAATCCAAGAGTCTGACATAATCCCTGAGTTGGTTTTGGAAGATTTGGCTGAATCTTTTGGTGTTTTATCGGTTGAGAACTTCATCATAAAGGGAAAAACAACAGAGAACGTAACGATGGCTGAGAAAATACCACTGCCAATAACATACCAGGGTTGGCTGGTTGAGACTAAGGTGGCAGTAAGATGGCTATCTAAGATACTCGCAGGGTTCATAATATATGCCATGAAAGTCATGCCCGTAATTAAGTTAAACCCAGCAAATCCGATGCTGCAAAGCACAGCCAAAATGATTTTAGCTGCAAGAGGAGTTTTGCCTTTAACCCAGTTAGTATATTCATTCGAAGCGTTACTGTTTTCCCGCTCTTCAATGATTTTTGAGTGTGATGATACGGACGTGTTGTTGACTCTGAAAGAATTGAGAAGTTTTCGAAAGGCTTGCTTTGACGTATTACGGGTAAGGAAGAATGCACCTGCGAACCCACCTGTAGCAAAAAGGGCAAATGCGCTGTAAGCAGCAGTAAGAGACATTGTGATCCCAAATGTGTTTAATACAGCATTGGTGATTGAGAATCCCGCACATCCCAAACCTGCGCTGTTCACAAGTAATGCGTTCGCGACAGCAATCATGTCAGCGAGTTTAATGATTACACGATCGGTAATTGATCTACTCTTCAACTTGAGCATGTATCGAACCTGCAGTGCTTGAAATTGTCTCTCATCAAATTCTTCACTGGCCTTGACGGATCTATGTTCGTCATTAAAAAAACAGATGTAATCGTTCATGTGAGTAATTAAATCCGCCTCAGTTGTATGTGGCTCTATTTTAATCCGACTAAGGAGTTGACCTAAGTTTTTCTCAACGATAAATTTAATGTCGTTATTCTCTTTTAGGCTGTTGTATGCGTAATATGCGTACTTACCATGTCCTTTTCGATGCTTAAGGTTTTCAATAAATTTTACTGCGTCTTTATCATTCCAGGTCTTCTCAGGTGTGTAGCTTTTTTGTTCCAACGCTTCTCTGATCATCTTGTCAGTTGCAGATAAGCTAGATGCAAATTTCCACTCTTTAAAATCTTTGATCAGCTGCTTTGCGATGTAATAATTTATAATCATGACATGCAGAAGTTGATCTTTACTCAGAGAGTGGGGATTTTTAGACATTTCGGGTAGAGATTCTATTGATTCATTTCTTTTTAGCGGCGTATTGTCTTTGTCTTTGTCTTTGTTTTTATTTTTAATCGGGGGTAGCCACTTTGTGAGAGTGAGTGCCTTATCTGCTTCTTTATTAAACTTTTCGATTGCTTTTTGCTGAGAGTCAAGCACAGTGAGTGGAACCAGCGCTTCACCGATATCTTTGAAGTAAATAAGCCCCCAGCTAACTGCGAGTACAGCACTTAGTGCAATAAATAATAGACCCAACGTCATAGCATTAGTAGCTGTTACAATACCAATAGCTTGCGCAGACAGATAAACAGCGCCGCCACTTGCGGTACCGAGTAAGATGCCCCCAGTAAAAACACCAAGTTTCCCAATGAGACCTTTATAAAAATCCTGACGGGAACTTAGCCTTAGCGGGCTGCTTTTTGTATCAATCATCTCGGTGTATCCAATTTTGGCCTTTAACAATATATCTAATTATGCTGTTCAGGGGAAGGCTATCTCGCTGTAATATGTGATTAATGAGGTAATACATAGAGTTAGAAAAAAAGGTGAGTGTAAGTCATGCTTTGGAATTTATTTAATCTGCTACAGATATTGAAAATTTAAGCTCAAAATCATCTATTTGTATTGAAATCGTGTGGGGTGTATTGTTTTGATACTCCATACGGGTACACAATGTTTCATTTTGGATGTAATCTTGATGCGCATTAATAAACTGGGTTATCGTTTGTTTGGCTTCATAGGACACATGAATACGGTCTTGAACATTCAGCTGAGCGTCTTTCCTTGCTTTTTGAATAGCGCTTACAAATTCCCTAGCATAACCCTCTTGTTTCAGTGCTTCACTGAGTGTGGTGTCAAGCAGTATCGCTATATGATTATTTGAGTTTACTTGATCTGGGGAATGAGGGTGGCATTTGATGAAAATGTTATCAAGGTCAATATTTATATTATTCACAGCGATATATTTTGTCTGCAAAATATCCCTAATCTTCGTATGAGATAGATTCCTGATGGTTTGATTGATGATTTTAAAATCTTTACCGAATTGTTTTCCAAGAACTTGTGCATTTGGGATGGCCTGATATTTTATATATTTTTCGTCATCTTGATCAAACTCAATAGATTTAACATTTAGCTCTTTTGCTATGATATCACTAAGCTGTTTGATTGAACCGAGCACTTTCTCATCATGATGAATAATAGTGATACGAGACAATGGCGTCTTGATCTTTATTCCCGTGTCGTTGCGTTTTTGCCGACCGAGTACAATAACATCACTCATAAGGGCCACGGCATGCTCAAGCGATTGATCAATTGTTTTTTGATCCGCAGTTGGATAGGAAGTGAGGTGCACTGATTGCATTGGACAATCAGCAAATACTTGCAACTCTCTAAAGATATGTTCTGACATGAAAGGACAAAATGGCGCCATGAGTTGGGATAGTTCTTGACAGATATCAAATAAAGTCACGTATGCAGATTGTTTATCGGCATTCATTCCACTTTGCCAAAACCGAGAACGATTTAGACGAATGTAGGTGTTGGTCATCTCATCAATAAATTTCACCAATTCGGGGACAACTTTGTAAAGGGCATAGTGGCCCATCGCATTTTCAATTACCCACTTAAGAGACTGGATTCTGGAAATGATCCATTTGTCTAAAATATGTGTGGGTCCATTGTATTGTGATGGTCGTTTCCATTGATCAATTTCTGCATATGTTTTAAAAAAACAGAATGAGTTATACCAAGGCATGATGACTTTTCTGCTCATTTCTTTGATGCCTTGATCAACAAAACGCATCTCTTCGGCTTTTACTAGATTAGAATTTATTAAATATAATCGCAGAGGATCAGCACCGTGCTCCTCAATTAACAAATCAGGGGGTGTATAATTTTTCAGACGCTTGGACATCTTTTTGCCATCACTAGCAAGAATGATGCCATTCACATTGACATTCTTATAAGCTGCTTTATCAAACAATGCAGTTGCGATGACATGAAGTGTGTAGAACCAGCCACGAGTTTGATCAAGTCCCTCTGCGATAAAATCGGCAGGAAAAATATCTTCAATTGCTTGACCAGCGAAGGGATAATGATTTTGAGCAAATGGCATTGCTCCAGATTCAAACCAGCAATCTAATACCTCAGATGTTCGGTGATAAACACCGACTTCTCCCTTGACTTGGAAACGAAGGTCATCGACGATCTCCCGGTGTAAATCATCTATTTTTCTCCCCGTATATCTCTCTAGCTTTTCAAGGCTATTCATGCAAAGTATTTTTCCAGAAACATCGTTGATCCAAAGAGGAATTGGGTTGCCCCAGAATCTATTTCTTGAAATGGCCCAGTCTCTGGCGTTCTCAAGCCAGTTTGCAAAACGCTTATCTTTGATATGCTCGGGCATCCAATGTGTGGGTATAAGGTTTTTAACTAACGCATCCTTAAACTTTGAAACACTGACATACCAAGAGCTTACAGCTTTATAGATTAATTTAGTATCTGATCGCGGGCAGTGTGGATAGCTGTGATCAATGGTTTTTTGATCATATAAATATTCTGCTTCCTTGAGATACTTAATAATATCACTGTTGGTTTCAAAAACATTCCTGCCAGTAAATAACGGATCGATTGAGTCATCAAAATTACCTTTTTCATCAACATGACAAAATAAATCGTTAATGCCTGCATCGCTAAGTACCCTTTGGTCATCTTCACCAAAGGCAGGTGCAAGATGGACAAGCCCTGTTCCATCCTCTGTGGTGACAAATGAGTCACAGAAGATGCAATGCACATTCTGGTGATCTGACTGCAGCTGTGCAAATACCGGGAGGTATTTTTTTCCAGCCAAGGTATGACCCTCAAACTCTTTCTCGATTGTGTATGGTTGCTTAATAACATGTTCAACTCGACTTTGAGCAACAATAATAGGCTTCTGTTCACCTTCTACACGGATTTGAAGATAAGTAATTGAAGGATTGACTCCAATACCCATGTTTGCAGGCAGAGTCCAGGGTGTCGTTGTCCATATCACAAGATCAGCAGAGTTATCCGCCAAGGGAAATTTTATAGTGACTGCGGGATCTTGTACCTGCTGGTAATTTGAGCCAGCTTCGAAATTTGATAATGGTGTTTGTAGTTCGGTTGAGAACGGCACAACTTTGTTGCCCTTATAGATCAGCCCCTTATCATATAGCTCACCGAAAACCCACCATACAGACTCCATGAAGTCACAATCCATGGTTTTGTAATCATTTTCAAAATCAACCCATCGGCCCATTCTATGGATGGTTTTATACCACTCATCGCGATAGCGCATGATGATCTGACGACACGCATTATTATATTCACCAATGCCTATTTCCTTGACGATTTCATGACTGGATTTGCCATATTTTTTATCAATTTCATGCTCAATCGGCAAGCCATGACAATCCCATCCAAATCGGCGTGAAACGTAATACCCTTGCATCGTTTTATATCTGGGAATAATATCCTTAATTGTTGAGGCCAACAGATGTCCGTGATGCGGTAAGCCAGTTGCAAATGGTGGGCCATCGTAAAATATGTATTTTTTCTTATCAATATTTTTATGTAAACTTTTTTCAAAAGTTTGGTCCTCACTCCAAAATGAGAGGACTGATTGCTCTATATCAGGAATTAGACGGTTCGTGTAAGTGCTTTGTGACATACTATTTGTGGATATTTCGTGTTATATAATATCCATGTCTTTCAATGTTATGTCAATGATCTAATTGCTGAATAAAGCTAATTTGGCGTTCATTTTCTGGTTGGGTAAAGAATAGATCCGTAGCCTGATCTGATAACTTTTTCCCCTCATCCATAAAAATAACGCGATTAGTTGTTGTTTTAATGAATGATATATCATGACTTACGATGATAATGCTGAGCTGAGATTGCATTAATCCCTCAAGAACAGATTTAACCTCATGTATCATCTCAGGATCCAAGGCAGAGGTCGGCTCATCAAGTAAAAGTATTTCAGGTTCTGTCATCAGACATCGTGCAATTGCGATTCTTTGTTGCTGCCCTCCGGATAATGATGCTGGAAATCTGTTACCAAAACCATTCATCTTAACTTTATCAAGTAATGAAAAAGCACGATCTTTGATGTCTCTTGTAGAGTTTTCATTGCGAAGTGTTGGAGACAAGGTTAAGTTTTCCATTACGGTCAAATGTGGAAATAATGCATAATCTTGGAAAACCATTCCAATCTTACTACAGTCGGCAGATGGTTGGCTGGCCGTAATAGTTTGACTATCAATCTCTATAGTGCCGCTGCTAATTGGGAGCAAGCCATTAATTGTTCGGATTAAACTCGATTTTCCTGAACCAGAAGGACCAATAATTCCGATGTGTTCCTGATCATCAACGCGCAGACTAATGTTGTTTAGAATTGCTTTATCCGCAATTTGGGCGGATACGTTGTTCATAATTATCTTATGTTTTGCCATAATTCGAGGTCCTCTCTAGTTGCTTGCCCCACCATCCGCATAGTGTGCATGTAAGCCAAAATAAAAATCCTAGGATGAAAAAAAACTCTATATAGTAGTGTTTATATGCATTTCTAGATATTAGGAGCTGAAGGTTTCCTAAACTATCTGCAAGACCAATAATCATGACGAGAGTGGTATCTTTAATCATCCCAATATAAGTGCTTATCAATGCCGGTAAACTGTGCTTAAGCATTTGTGGGAGGTCAATGTGACGATATTTTTTCCAACCTGAAATGCCGAGTGCTTTTGCTGACTCATGTTGGTGATAGCTGATCGCCTCATATGCGCCTAAAAATATCTGAATGGTATATGCGCACAGAAAAAAGATTAAGGTGATCCATGCTGCTTCTAAGCGAGTGATTATTAATTTAGGATTGAATAGCATTGGTAGGATTAACGTGTTAAAGAATAGCAGAGTCACTAAAGGTAAAGATCTGATTAAATCAAAAAACAATCCAAGAATGTAAGCAAGCGACTTACTTGATGCATTGATCAAAATAAAGCAGATTCCCGCGGCTAAAATAGTTGCTAATGGAATACTCCAATATGCAAGTAATAAATTGAGACAAAGGCCTGATAGTTCATCTAATTTAACTGACCTGAGAATGGCCCCATCACCAATGCTCAACCATAGTGTTAACATCTGCAGACCAAGTGTGAGTACAAGACAGTAAGATAAACGGTAGCGATTCTTTACACAGAAAACGGTTAATACAGCATGCATAGGAATAATAACTATTGCCAGAACTAATCGCCATTTATCAATATCAGGATAGAACCCAAAGGATAAGAAGTCTAATGCTGACAATAAATCAAACATGACGCTTCCACTGAGGGTGACTGATTTTACTGATCATTGTGATACTAAAATAGTTGACCAAAGAATAGACCACCATCACAATGAAAATCATTTCTAGTGCTCTGCCTGATTGATTGAGAATGGTTCCAGCAGTGACGCCGAAGAAGTCAGGATACCCGATAGCAATTCCCAACGATGCATTTTTTGTTAAGTTAAGATATTGATTCAGCAACGCTGGAAGAAAAATAGGTTTTGCCTGCGGAAGGATTACATGTCGCATCATTTTAATATATGAGATATTGAGTGCGCGCGCTGTTTCATACTGATGGTATGATATGGCTTCGAATCCGCCGCGCATAACTTCTGCTATATAGCTGGCTGTATATAAAGAAAGCGCGATAACAAGTGCCAGCCATTCAATACTGAAAGACCCTCCTCCTGATAGATTAAAGCGATTAAGTACAGGGTGTTCCCATTGTGAGAAATATAGGATACCTATACTTATGACTGATAGAAACACGCCAGTTTTTATTCTCCGAGTGATAAAAAAATAAGGTAAGGTGATAATAGGTATTAGAACCCACGGTGAAGTTGTAGGGAGATAGATGCCTCTGTTGGTTACGTAGCTTGCTCCAATAGTATATGCATTATTCACCTCTGGCAGAGTATTTATAAGTAGCGTATGAAAAAATAGTATTTGAACCAATAGCGGGATATTTCTGAAAATATTGATATACACATCTGAAACTGATTTTATAATTACAAACGGCGCTTTTGCCATAATGGCTAAAACTAGCCCCAGCAGGGTTGCGATTACAATACCAAAAGCAGCAACGATAATTGTGTTCACTAGGCCTGATAAAATGGCGTTCCAATAGGGCATATTTGCCTGATGGGTAATCCATGTGTCCCCAATATCAAACCCACTTCTTTGCAGGAGAAAATCAAAGCCAAATTCTAAGTTTTGTCTTGAAATATGAAGGTGAAGGTTGCTGATCATTGCAGTAATAATACCAAAAATGGCAAGCCATAGCACAATTGATAAAATACGGTGGTTTGAATTAATCATGTTTAACCACCCTTTAATCACCTAATGGGAGGAGAGTACATTAGTCCACCATTGTTCCAAAGATGGTTTAAATGGCGACTGAGCCCGAGGGGTTTCAAATTGCGTTTGAATATTTCGCCATAATTACCGACTTGCGCAATAACAAAGTAGATAAAGTTCGGTTTTAAGCCAAGGTTATCGATTCCTTGTAGCGGTGTTGTTCCCAGTAAACGCATTATTTTGGGGTTTTTACTTAACTTCATTGAATCGACATTTCGCATATCTACCTCGAGTTCCTCTGCTTGAATGGTGCTCCAGACGACCCATGTGACAATTTTCCTCCATTTTTCATCTCCGGAGGCAACAGCCAGAGCCAGGGGCTCTTTTGATATAATTTCATTGAGCACTTCATGATCATTAGGATTTTTTAGTAGATCAATATTAACTTCTAATGCTGAGCGGTCAGTGGTGAATGCATCACATCGTTTTTGTTCATATGCAACCATAGCTTGATGTAAACTCTCAACAACCACTGGTGTGTATTTAATTTTTCGAGATGAAAAATAATCAGCTAAATTTAGCTCGGTTGTGGTGCCAGGCATCACACAAATGGTAGCGCCATTTAGATCAGATAATTGTTTAATATCAAACTTTTTTGGAACGAGAAAGCTTTGCCCATCATAAAAATTAATTGCTGTGAAACTAATTCCAAGACCGGTATCACGGTCAAGGCTCCACGTGGTATTTCGTGATAAAACATCTACAGTGCCACTTGAAAGTGCCAGGAAGCGTGTTTTGATATTTACCGGGACGTATTTGACTTTATCTGGGCTCTGAAAGATAGCGCTGCTTATGGCTCTGCAAAAGTCTATATCAAAGCCAATGCGTTCGCCTTTTTTGTCGATTGTTGAAAATCCAGTTAAGGCCTCATGAATTCCGCATCGAATAAAACCACGTGCTTTAACATCTGTCAGCGTATCTGCATATAAGTTCATCCACAGTGATAACAATAAAATAATGGCCAAAATGATCATCCTTAATCAAACAAGTTGATTATAGGACAACTTCTAATATTTATTTAGGGCTTTTACTTTATCACCATAAATAGCGGGGCATAGTAGGAACAGCAAAATGCCGATTACAACAAAGCTATCGGCAAGGTTAAAAGTGGGCCAGAAATAAGATTTATAGTGCAGGCGAATAAAATCAATAACATAGCCGTATAAAACACGGTCAAGGATATTGCCGGCTGCTCCGCCAATAATAAGTGTAATGCTTATGAATATACCAGGTATGTGCAAGTGATTGGTCGATATATATATGATATAAGTGCAAACGCCAATGCTAAGTAAAGAGAGTAGCAGTTGATTATATACCGTACATGTATCAAATAAACTAAATGCGATACCACAATTATATGCAACTTGTAGGCTAAGGAATGGTGTCAATTCAAGCGGGTGCGAAGTGAGGTAGTAAAGGGCAGAAACCTTGGTAGAATAATCAAGTACAACAACTAGCAGCGCACAAAAAATTAATTTGAGATAGGACCTCATCACATTGAAAAAACTTGTCCATGAGTAGGGTCAAGTTCTGCGGGGCGGCTTCTATCAACTGCAAAAATGCTAAAAATACTATTTGATACTTTTGGCTGATGCATAACAGCTAGCTCTCTCATCAACAATTGATTAAAACACATATCCAGCATGATACATTGGTCCTCATTGCAGAGGGATTTAAATAATGTGTTTCCGTCAAGATAGGTTTTAACTGGTTCGCGCTGGGTTTCAGGTTGCATTTTGTTAAAGCTATTAAGCCCGTAAAGTGCATTAATGCGAAGCGCTTCGTCAATAATACTATTCAGCTTACCTGAGGCTTTTATGCTTACGTTATGCTTTGTCAAAATGTTTGAATAAGACTGATGTGGTTTTTTGTTCTCAGTAAACAGAGCTCTGGTTGCATTGGTGTATAAGGGCAGGCGCGTATATGGAAGTGTATAATCCCTTACTTGGGCCTTATCTGTAACCTGAGGTGATGGGAATTTTACGGTACTACCAAACGAGGTCAAGGTAGGCATAAAAGGAGAAGACAGTGAAAATTCCATATCTTTAGAATGCGATGAGTAGTGTGCCTGTTCACAAAAATAATAAATGGCAGCTTTAATTGCTTCATGTTGATTATGTTTCACTTTAATCTCCGTATCGGTCACTAATTATAACGGCTACCTGAAATAATGTGCAATATCATAAGGATAAATAAAGCGAAATTTGTTTTTTTGTTGGTTTTTTTCATGTGCTTATTGAGTTTAATATTTTTTAATAACTTCTTAATCTTTTCCTTGAAAAAAAACATTCCATCACAACATTAATATTAAGCAAGATGAGATACGAAATTGGAAAACTTATTCACACAAGGTGCAAGAGACTTAATGTACAGTGCTCAAACCATTGCACAAAAAAATGAACACCCTACTGTTGACCCAGAGCATTTATTGCTTGCAATTGCGGAAGATGATGCTGGCTCAGACTTACTTAAACAGGCAGGAACAGATATTTCGCTTCTTGTTAGAGCTGTAGAATCGCTCCTTGCAGATCGGCCAAGGATGACATCAAATACAGGCCAGATCACTGTCTCAAGATCGCTCCAACACCTGCTGAACGAAGCGGATAGAATTCGTGCTGTCAGAAAGAAAACACATATAAATATCGGTGGGCTTATTGCCGCATTTATTGACGGTGGATCTGATCTGATTAGTGTGCTTGAAGGCGCCGGTTTTCAAAAAGAAAAGTGTAAACAAATTATTCATCGCATGGATGAAGATGATGGCGCAGATGGTGATCAAGGTGTAAAGGGTAAAAATGCGCTCAGGAAATACACAATTGATTTAACCCGTAAGGCGCAAGAGGGTAAGCTTGATCCTGTAATTGGTCGAGATAGCGAAATAAGGAGAACCATCACTGTTTTGCAAAGAAGGACAAAAAATAACCCAGTACTGATCGGGGATCCGGGTGTTGGGAAAACGGCTATTGCAGAGGGATTGGCATTACGAATTGTGAACTCTGAAGTGCCTGAAAGTTTACGTGGGAGAAAACTTCTTTCTTTGGATCTTGCAGGCTTAATTGCGGGAGCAAAATATAGAGGGGAATTTGAGGAGAGACTTAAGTCAGTCGTGAAAGGCGTCGAAGAAGAGGCCGGTCAGGTGGTGTTGTTTATTGACGAGCTGCACATGATCGTCGGAGCTGGTAAAACAGATGGGGCGATGGATGCAGGAAATATTTTAAAACCAGCACTTGCGAGAGGCTCTTTGCGTTGTATTGGAGCAACAACAACCAATGAATATCGGATGTATGTTGAGAAGGACCAGGCGCTTGAACGCCGGTTTCAAAAAATTGTTGTGAGCGAGCCAAGTGCTCAGGATACCATTGCTATTCTCAGGGGTTTAAAGGAAAGATATGAGATTCACCATGGTGTTGAGATTACTGATCCAGCGCTTGTTGCAGCTGCAAATTTATCTGATCGTTATATTTCTCGCCGTTTTTTGCCAGATAAGGCGATTGACTTAGTGGATGAGGCCGCCAGTTTGATCCGTATTGAAATGGATTCAAAGCCAGATGTGATTTATCAGCTAACCCGTGAGCTATTAAAATTGAAAATGGAGCGCGAGGCACTCAAGAAAGAAGATGATAACGAATCGAAGAAACGCTTAGAGGAACTTGAGGTTGAAATTAAAAAGACTGAGCAGTCATATGCGGATCAAAATGAGATTTGGCAAGTTGAAAAGGCATCATTACAAGGTGTGACTGAGATTAAAGAAAAGTTGGATGCTGCACGCTATGAGTTTGATGTTGCTCAGCGCGAGGGAGATCTCACAAAAATGTCTGAGCTGCAGTACGGACAAATCCCCAAACTTGAGCAGGAGTTGGCCACTGCCCAAAAGCCAACAGACAGCAAGAAAAAGAATCAAATATTAAGAAATAAGGTTACCAAAGATGAAGTTGCGATGGTGGTTGCAAAATGGACGGGCATCCCGGTGGATCGCATGCTCGAGTCTGAGCGTGAGAAAATTTTGCACTTGGATCAGTTAATGCATGAGCGAATTATTGGGCAAGATGAAGCAGTAACTGCTGTTTGTAATGCCATCAAGCGATCTCGATCAGGCGTTAGTGATCCAGATCAACCATATGGGTCATTCTTATTTCTTGGGCCAACAGGGGTTGGGAAAACAGAGGTTTGTAAGCAACTTGCAAAAATGGTTTTTGATGATGAAAATGCAATGATTCGTGTGGATATGTCTGAGTATATGGAAAAACATGCAGTGGCTCGTTTAATTGGTGCTCCACCTGGCTACATTGGATATGAGCAGGGCGGTTATCTGACAGAACAGGTAATGCAAAAACCTTATTCTGTTGTTTTACTTGACGAAGTTGAGAAGGCACATCCGGAAATATTTAATATTTTATTACAAGTGCTCGATGATGGTCGTTTAACTGATGGGCAGGGAAGAACAGTCGATTTTCGTTATGTGATCTTAGTGATGACATCCAATTTAGGTCAAGATAAAATACAAGCGTTGATTGACGAAGATAAAGAAATAATAAAAGCCAGTGTAATGGACCAGGTAAGAGCACATTTCAAACCAGAATTATTGAATCGAATCGATGAATGCGTTGTTTTCCATGCGCTTGAGCAGGACCAAGTGGGCAAGATTCTCGAAATACAGCTTGATATTCTAAGCAACAAGATGAGTAATCAAGGCATTACATTGACCTGGGATGATAAGGCTAAATCACTTCTGAAGGATGTTGGTTATGATGTGAGATATGGTGCTCGCCCGATGAAGCGTGCCATTCAGCGATATGTTGAAAATCCGCTTGCTGAGTGTATTTTGGAAAATAAATCCGATCAAATGACAATCAAAGTAACTTGCAAAGGAGACAAGATTGTTTGTGTTCCTCTGAAATCCTAGTCATCATTAAATGTCTTTTTACCGATATCAGTTATAATAGCTATATTCGGTCGGGACTATAAATGGATTTATGGGTTGTTATTAAAATGTTGGTTGCATTGCCTTTGTTAGGCTTTGCGGCAGATCGCTTTATTAGAGAGGTCACAAAACTCGCAGTTTGGCTTAAGATACCTCTTTACGGAGTTGCTGCCGGTGTTATCAGTATTATGACATCGCTCCCTGAGGTCATTGTTAGTTTGTCCACTATTTATAAAGATGAATTTTATCTATCGATGGGTAATATTTGGGGATCAGTGGCAGCAAATAGTCTCTTAGTGGTTGGAATCAGTGCACTTTACCGTCCTATTTTATGTAAAAAGCTTATTGTTACCCATGAGATGCCTTTTCTTATGGGTTCACTTTTTGTTTGGGCTTTGGCAATTTTCTTTGGTTATTCTTATCAGTGGTCGATGTTGGCACCAATCATCTGGTTAGTTTATATGGTGCTTATACATCTGCAAGATCAGCCACATGAAACTCAAAAAAGTGGTTCAATTTATGATCTTATAGGAGTCGTATTTTATTTCCTATTATTATTTCTTGCCTCTGAATGGTTGATACTTGGTGCACAAGACATTACAGATTTTTATAATGTCCCGGAGTGGATTGTGGGCATGACAGTACTTGCAATTGGGACTAGTTTGCCTGAACTGGCTGTATCATTAGTGGCACAAAGTCAGGGCCAATCTGATATTGCCCTTGGAAATGTTGTTGGTTCAAATGTATTTCTGATATTGGTATTAATGCCTATATGCGTGTTAATTGTAAGTCCACATGATTTGACGCTGATCTTACCTGCGGTGATATTGGCTTTAGTTGGAAACATTTTTCTTTATTTGTTTGCATTATTTTTTGACGGCAGAAGAATGATTAACCGAGTTGAAGGCTTCTTACTCACCTCAATATTTTTTATATTCTTTATACTTCAGCACTTTGCAGCCTAATGATTCTCTCTATGTAGGCAATTAAGCTAAAGACCATAATCGCGGAACATACCATCAGTAGTGCGGGTAATAAGGGGGTCATTGGCAACAAGTGGTAAAGTGTTAATACAGCAAATAAGCTACAAACAGATATTTTCCCCAGGAAGTTGACTCCTACCGGCTGTTTGATGATAAGCATCAGCCTAATAGACATTATTGTGATGATAAAATAACGAATGATGGTCAGCATAACGAACCAGATCGGTAAATCTTTATAAATGACCGCGCAGTACATCAAGCACAATACAAATAGAGCATCACAAAGTGGATCAATCAGTTTTCCTAGTCCTGACGCATCTTGCCAATATCTTGCAAACATCCCATCAAACATATCTGTTGCTAATCCTACAAAGATGAGACTTGCCAGTACATTCGTTGACAATACAGGGTAGTATGCAATGATTATTATCCCTATGAGTACACGAGACAAACTGATAATATTAGCTAGCATGCTTTTGTGTGAGATGATCGTGAAATTCTTTTTCACATTTTACAGTGATCATAAGAGACAACTCAGCATCAGAAATCGTCACATATTCCTTTGAAATATCCTTCATCAGGCCAATCATTGGTTTCCAAAATGTTTCGCCAACAAGATAGAGTGGTTTAGGCTGTAAACGGCCAGTTTTTATCAGCGTAAGAGTTTCAAATAATTCATCAAATGTCCCGTAACCCCCTGGCAAAAAAACTATTGCGTCAGAGTGTTGTATCAGCAGGAACTTTCTAGAACAAAATTGCTGGCAGAAGAAGTTTTTGTTCATAAAGTCGTTTGGTTTTTGTTCATGAGGTATCTTTATGCTCACACCAAATGATTGTTTATTTGCTTCCCATGCACCTTGATTCGCTGCTTGCATCAGTCCAGGGCCGCCGCCAGTCAGAACCGAAAAGCCATTGTTAGCAATACTGTGACCAACGCTTTTTGCCATTTGATATAATGGGAGGGTTTTGTCAACTCTTGCAGAGCCCATGACTGTGATATGATTTCCAATTCTTTTCAGAAAAAAATACCCACGAATGCGTTCAAGGGAGATAAGAAAGGCGTCTTTAATGACAGATAGAACACCAGCTGATTCATTCATTCGAGGATCCTAATTTAACTTCGGCATTTTGCCATAATCTGTTTCAGTATGAAAGTAATTTACAAACCTCATTTAAATGGTTATGATCAAACCATGAGTAAAGCTAAGAAATTGGTACAAAAAAGTATTTATTTAGTCCCTAATTTTTTTACGTCCTTGACGTTATTTTTTGGGTTTTTATCACTTGCGAATTCTCAAACAGGATCGATCTATATCGCAGCAATCTGTATCTATGTCGCAATGATAACAGATTTAATGGATGGTTTGATTGCACGGCTGACTAACACTCAAACAGTATTTGGTCAAGAATATGATTCGCTTGCTGATATGCTGGCATTTGGTGTCGCTCCTGCCTCACTGGTATGGCATTATGCTCTCAGGGTCAGCCCTACTGATAGCTTGTTGTGGTTAATGACCTTCCTGTATGTGATGGCAATTACTGCACGGTTGGCTCGATTTAACGCTATGCAGCAGTACGCAGATACCCAATACTTTAGAGGCTTGCCTTCTCCTGCTGCTGGAGGATTTGTGTGTTCGGTGGTTATTTTCTGTCACCGTTATTCACCGGAGTATACGGTTACTTTGTTTCTTAATATTCTTCTGTTGCTGACCAGTATCTGCGTTGTGTCAAATATGTGTTACCCCAGTTTAAAAAATAATGATTTCATTCAAAGAAGGCCTATTTTAATTTCACTATTACTATCTACCTGTTTGCTGCTGAGTGTCGCCGATCCGCTCGTAGTGCTAGTAACGTTATTTTCAACTTATGTACTGGCCGGTCCAGTGGTTTCTTTTTTCAGAGTTTATTTTCGGTTTTCATTGAAAAAAATGGCAATTGCAAGGTGGGGTAAAGTATTAAATCACCTCAGGAGGTAGGGTGTATATTCTTCTGTATTTATCGTTTCTCACCTTTTTCTCATCTATCCCTTATTCACTTTTGACATATACTTTGCAAAATTGGCAGCTTGACGCCCATATGTCTATTGCTCAGGTGTCTTTTCTAGCAGTTATCCAGGCACCATATTTTCTAAATCCCGTATGGGGAGGCCTTATTGATCGTTATCGACATCTTGTCGATGAGCAGGCATATATGCTTTTGGGTGTTTCTATTGTGACTCTTGCTTGTTATGGTTTCTCAATTGTTGATCCCTCTAGTATATTTTTTTGGCTAAATGGCCTCACAATGTGTTTGGGCGCTTCTTGGTTTGACGCCGCACTTGGATCCTATCGCTCTCACTTTTCAGGGCGGTATCTAGCATCGGTATCTGCTTCAATTGGCGTGTCATATCGTGTGGGCATGATTTTATTCCAAGCGGGTTTAGTTGTGTTGGCTAGCCAATACAATTGGCAGATAATTTACCGCGGTTTGATGTATTTTAGTTTATTGTGGATAGTTAGCATCATAGCGTTACACGTTCAGGTGAAAACTAAGGAAAACGTAAAGGTTTCCTTTAAAATATTAACAGATTGGCTCTCTCTAAAGATAGGATGGGATGGATTAATATTCTTCTTTTTCTTTAATGCCAGTTATTTTTGGCTATCATCTATCATGCTTAGTTATTTGCGACTGAATTTGCATATTGATGCAGTGACAGTTGCAGAAACAGTAAAGTTTTATGGTATGGCCATTACTTTAAGTATGAGTTTTGTCGCTGCATGGTGGATCAAGCGATTTCGCTTTAAGCGCATGCCAGTTTTACTCACAATCCAAGTAATTGGTCAATTAGTAATGATGCTCATTATGAATAGTTCACAGGCGCCGGTAACGCAGATGTTCGAGCTGGTATGTCTTGACAGTATAATGCATGGGTTTTTGTCAACGATCATTGTCGCGCTTATACTTGACTGTGCACCATCAGCATTTCCTGCAACCGGGATCGCACTATTAACAAGCATCAGTTTGGTAGCACGATTGATAATTGGCTCACTGGGTGGGTGGGTGTTTGAAAATATGCTATCGCTATTTTGGCTTGTGTTTTTTGTGTTATCAATTATTCCGCTTATAGTAAGTAAAACATCACAGTTTAGTGTGCGCGTTTTTAATCCGGGTGCAAAGTCATTTTAGTGCATCATTTATTTCAAGCAAATGCTCAAATTTACTATTTAATGATTCTTGTTGCTCCATCAGCTTTTTTAAGGCTTCTTGCCGCTTTTTGAATTGATTTATTTGGTACTCCTGTGATTGGTACACGATCTTTTGTGAGTAGCTAAATGTCCTATTAGTTAGTTTCTCAAGCGCTTCTTTCATTACCCATCCTGACTTGTTTGTATCTAAGTTTTTAACAAATACCCACTTATCAAGACTGATCTCAACAGGTGAGTCTTTTTTGATTTCACCGACAATTGGTGCTTTGGCATCTGGACTTTTCCTTAGTTCTAAGGTCGGCTCTGCATGTGCCACTAGCGCTATTAGAGTGCTAACAGCTATGATGGTAAGCTTTTTCATGTTAATCTCCATTTATATTTATCTTAATCCAGTGGAGTGATAATGCAACTACTATACCTGTTATTCTTTTTCGCCTCTTTTTCTTTTGCCAAGACCTGCGATTTGTCCCCTGAAAACATATGCTGTGAGCAAAAGTTTCCCGCAAATTATGGCACCGCGTACAAGTGGTATCCCAAAACAGTTCTGGCTGATTTCTCAGTTGAGCATTTAAGAGACGAGGCAGCAATGAGCCAGCCTATGCTCGGCGGTAAATACTATTCTTATTGGCAGGTTTGTTTCACTGGAGCTAAGATAACGAATGCTTCATATGATATAGTTTTTGAATACAAAAGCCATAGGGATATAGCAAGAACACATAGTGTAACGATATCAACTCGAGATAAATGATGGACGGATACTCAAAGTTTTTAAACTTGTTACCAACTTTGAAAACGCCGATTGAATATCAACTTCAATTTGACAAGGAATGTGTTCCTCTTGAGGTAGGAAAAAAAATTAATATAGCTTGGGAAGGTAAAATCGCCTGTGTTTCATGCGGAAGGCAGATAAAAAAAAGTTTTCAAAATGGCCATTGTTATGTTTGTTTTACCCAAAAAGCAAGTTGTGACTTATGCATTTTAAAACCAGAGCTATGTCATTATCATTTGGGTACATGTCGAGAGCCTGATTGGGGGCTCAGCCATTGTTTTCAGGATCATATTGTTTATCTTGCGAATACCACTGGGTTAAAAGTTGGTATCACGCGCCTTACAAACATGCCAAGAAGATGGATTGATCAGGGCGCGATTCAAGCTTGCCCACTTTTAGTATGTAGTAACCGGCGAGTTTCAGGATTAATAGAGGTTCATTTGGCGAAAAACATGTCTGATAAGACCAAGTGGCAACAGCTTATAAAAAGCTCTACTGAGTCTATAGATATGGCATTGTATCATGAGCAATGGACGGGGTATCTTAAACAAACAATAGATTCAATCTCGATTGACCCGTCTGATATCCACTGGGTGGATTTTAAAGAGCACCGTTTTACCTATCCAATCGATGCTTACAGCAATAAAGCAAAATCGCTTAAACTGATACCTAATGAGCCTTTATCTGAAGTTATTAGAGGCATAAAGGGGCAATATTTAATTTTTGATTATGGCGCTCTGAACTTGAGGAATTTACAAGGCTATTTTTTAAATATTGATCTGCCTGGCCACTAACTGAACTATTAAGTCGGAATGTCTATTAGTGCTTCCCAGCTCTCACAATTGGTAGAAACTAATTTACTATGTTGATTGAAAATTCCAGTTATCAATTATAGAATAAGCTATTAATTAGGGATATTATAAATGAAAAGCAATAGTCAATTCAGTTCTCCAAGCAAAGCTGCTGTCTCAAGTAAACCGTCTATGCCTAGCAAACTCTTATTTGCTTGGTTTTCCGTTGTGTTGAGTGATTTAACATACTTAACTTTATTTCTTATTGATTGTTGCGCGTATACATTCCTTTTTAATTTTTTGTTGGTTAACTTTTTGTCTTTTTCACTATCCATGCTCTTCTGTGTATCGATGGCTCTTTTATTTGTTTCAATGGTATGGTCTTTACCTGATGTGATGCATTTAGGTAGGGTAGGTTATATTAAGTATGTACTTTCATCCCCCAGCAGCCTGTGTTTGCGCATGTTGTCTAATAGACAACTACTCACTTTGATTGAGAAAAAGGTTGGAAAAAAGCTCAACCGTTATATTGAAAGGGCTTCATCTTTCCAGATGCTGAGATTGTTTTTAAAAGCACCTACATTCAATCGAGATAAATTAGCAAGTGCTCTTAATTCTCCCGGTTTGAAACGCAATAGTTTTTTTGCATCCTTCGATAGCCCTGATGAGTTTATCGATGATGTTTTATTTTATTTGTCCTACAAATCTCAAACATCTCTTGGACAACTTAAAGGGAATTCTACTCTTGAGCATCGGTTTAATATGCTTTTTTCGCTAGCAGGTCGGGGCTGTGAGTCTCTTATGGGGCAATTAAAGCGAAATATTCCACTTTGGGCAAAATTGGTAGTGGGATTTCCATCTTCCTGGTTTTCTGAAGAATATAATTTTAATTTATCACGGCTTAAGGAAGGTGTGCTCAAAAATATAATCAACTGCGACAGCAAAATACTTGAGTCAACAAAGGAATTAAATGTAGATACACTTGCCTCAATTTTTAAAGAAAAAGAAGCCGAGAACAAAAAAGAATTGGACCTCTTTACTACCGATGAAGCTGTAAGCCATACTAAAAACAGAGGAGAGACACGTATATTGGTTGATAAATTAGAGAAATATATGGGTCAAAACCGCCTCAGTATAGATAAAAACGATGTAGCTACTGAAATGGCAAACCTTGTTAATCAGCTCAATAACATGAGCGATGATAAACTAAACCGCGATCATGGGATTAGCAGAGAAGACGTTCAGTGGATTGTTTGTAATATGCGTCATATTCTAAAAGGGTATCTCTTGGAGAGGGTGGTTGAGTTGCCTGAGCCTCAGAAACAAAATCATCATTATCGTACTTTTGGTGGTCCAGATGGTAATGATATTAGAAAATACCTTTTCTATGTCTGGAAACTAACAGAGCAAAAGAATGCTCTTGGTAACGGGATTGCCGAAAATGATGTAAGAGTTTTGCTCTTAAAAGCATGCGGGCAATTTGATGTTGTTGATGGTTGCCAAATTTATAAATGTGCCGATGGCATTCACGCCTGCCTTCTTAGAGATATATTCTGTACTGGTGTGTGGTCTGAAAATGTTCCACTAAGACATAAAGGCCCTGAAATTATGGAGAATAACGATTTCTCAGATAGGTTTCGCACAAAGATCAAAAAAAGGATACTTTATCTTATAAAATACAGCGGGCTTGCATCTAAAGATGAGGAGGGTCGTGCAACAATCAGTTCTAAGATCGTAAAAGACTATTTTGACTTGTCTAAGGGGCCAGGAGCGGACGATTTCAAAAAAGAGTTCGTCATTCATGAGGCTAACCAATTTAAAAACAAAGAGGAATTAATCCCAGCGGGAATGGCATGCTTTACTCCCACAATTGAACATCTAGAAGATAAAAACGAAGTTATCAAGTACTCCGCTGTAGAAACCGGATTATCCCCTTGCTAGATTTTAAATTTGAGATAATTTTATATCTGCGAGGAAAAGTCTATCATCAGAGATAGAGCGATGATGTTAAAACGAAAAATTACTGATCTTTTCACGAGTAAAGTGTTTAATGTACTCTTATTTGCAGTTGACGTGATGTTTTATTACTTGCTCATTCATTTCTTTGCCGTAACTTTTTCGGCGTATTCGTTTAAACTATTTATGGGTTTGCTAGTAGCTATGCCGTTAACTGTGATATTGTCTTTGTTGCCAAAAGAGTGGAACTTTATTCTACCTAGTCGCTTGTTTACTAATTACGTTAAGAGCCGGAAGGTAAAAAAAACAGCCAACCGAGCGCTATCTAAAACACCTGTTAATAAAAGCAATATGAATCAGAGAACTCCTAGATTGTGGGAGAGAATTCCTTCTTATTTTCAGAAAGAGTTGAAATCCTATCTCAATAGTAAAATGATTACTCTGAATCAGATAACGCAGCTACTAAGTAATATTCCAATGTTGGCAAAATTATTAGCAGGTGTGATGCCGATACCCCTTTTTATGAAATATCATGAAAAAATAATGGTTTTTAGTGATGCCTTTATTCAGTTAAATAGTCAAATTAACGAGCAAGATATTAAAAAAATTATCAGCGAAAACGAAAATATAGTTACTGAATATGCCGATCAGATCTCACAGTTTGAAAGTGTTCAAAAAGATCCTGCCTCACTAGAGATCGGTGAAAAGATGCAGATGAAGTTTTCTGATATTTATAAAGATAAAAAGGGTCATAAATATCATATCAATGCGTACCTAGATGATATAATTGGCTTTGTCCAACAACTTGAAAATAAAGAAATTAGACAGAATCGTGGAATTTCTGATTTAGGCTACGAGTGGATAAAGTGTAATCTAAGGTTGATATTGGGCAAAACAGATCGCATCCCAAAATCAAAGTATAGTAATTTACATCAGGCGAATTTAACCAATAATTTGACCATTCAGAAGTATTTATCTTTCTTTTGGCACATGGCAGGACATCCAGGTAATCTTCAGAGGGGAGTATCTACTGAGCTGGCTAGAGCAAATCTAATACAGGCATGTGGGGATTTTGATAATGAGGCAACTGTAGAATTTGGATATAAATGCACCAAAGGTATATGTGATAGTATATTGAGAATGATGTTTAGCTCTGGCATATGGTCAGATCAACTGGGCTGGGTGGTAACCGCCAGTGAGAATTTGTCACCTTATCAATTTGCGCTATCGATGTCTGAGAAAATTAAAGGAAGGATAAAATTTCTAATACTGTATGGCACTGAAAATGGCATTTGTATTTCAAAAGACACAGTCAATGAGCATTTTAAGATATTTGAGAATGACAACGAGGGATATCCGAGTCAGTTTTTTTCATTTTATGCAAGAGAGCAACACAATTCAAAAAAGCTGATATTATCATCAAGAGATACTTTTGCTGCAACCCTTGATCATATTTGCTCAAGTGAAAAGATCAATCTTAGTCAGCTTAAGAACATTACTCCAGGTTAGCTGCTGTGATTTTTTAAGATCATCTTAATGATTGTAAAATAAAAAATTGTATAATTTTCAATAGGCATCTTTGTTCCCCATATTCCAATTGATTTTAATTTGAATATTTGTGGCCACTGATTTAACATAAATAGATAAGGAGCATATATGAATAAATCAACATTTAATGGAACTTCGAATCGACTTGGCGTACTAGACGCTTTCAATGACCGAGCATATTTTATTTTTTATTTGATAGATATATCTGTCTACTTTTTCATTGCGAAGCTTCTTTGCTTTCACCTTTTGTCATACACAGTACCACTGATTGTATGTTTGCCACTTACAGTATTGGCTGTATCAATATTTTGGTCTTTGCCAGACTCGCTTAGGAATATTGCGACATTCCCTGGACGTATTTGTTTACTTGCTTTTCCTAACAAGAAAATAGTGGAGATGATTGCTAGCAAATTAGGCACTGTGTTGCCCACTGAAATATTATCAAGAGAGAAAGCATTTAATCTGGTGATTCTCTACTTTAAAATTCCCAGATATGACAAAGAAGCATTATCAGATAACTTGAAAAATGTAAGAGTTCCTGGCGATTTGAATATCATACTGAGTAGTTTATCAAACAAAAATGCTTTATCACTTAAATCAAAACTGATTGGAAAGATTGCATCAATGTTGAACTCTAACCAGCGCCGCATCAAAAATCTCTCTTCACTTAAACTCTATCAGCTTGCATATATCTGGAATCAAATAGACAAAAGATCTCAATCTGCAGATAGTGCTTGTTTTGAGGTTGAAGCTGCTGATACTACTGATATGCTAATTTTATTAAATAAAGAGGCAAAGGCTTCTGGCGCTGTACATACAAGAGTATCTAGTGAGATTAGAATGATTGAAATGATTGAGGAGTACTGTTCAGAGGTTGGCAGTTACCCTGGAAGAGAGTTTTATGACAACTTGCTAAGCCTTGAGCCAGGCAAAAGGGAGCATTTTCTTAAAATGGATTATTGGCCGAAGCTAATCAAACAATTAGAGGTATTTAATCACCTATTTAATCCCCCGCCCATATCATCGGTCTTTCATGATGTGATATCTCACATTGTAAATAATAACTTAGATTACACTTCAGCATACAGAGAACTTTTTAAGAATTGTCTTGAAAAAGTTTATTATCTTTCAGTAGGTTCAAGTCATAAGCTTACCGATGTGCTTTCCAAACTAAATGAAAATGAGCTTATGGTCGCTACTAGACTTTTTATTTGCTATAAACATCGTCTGACTCAAAGATCAATTGATAAAGTAATGAAGTCGGAAAATTTAATCCAAACATTAAAGAGTGAAATCTTGAACAAATTTCATCCAACATTGAATTTTGAACAATTGTGGCGGCATAAGGTTTTTCTGCAATACCCAATTGAACAAATGAAAGGCATTGCTGTGAATCCTAAAGTAATTGAAAGTTTATTATTATGTAAGCCTAATATTATTTCAAAATTGATAGAAGGTATCTTGCCCTATTCACTTCTGAAAGACTACCCCGAGTTGCTCAAAACAGACATAATTTATAATATAACTAAGCCCCATAATGATAGAATGATAAAAACTCTATACTACAAAATGATTGAAGACAACAACGATTTTAAAGACGACTCGCAATCAGTGCATACTTACAAGTATTTAGAGAAACTAGGTTATGGAGCTGCAGCTGAACATTTTAGTGAAACA